>SMTZ1_10002858_pt1 | contig 17353 bp, 15 predicted proteins | sample DeeMarSWOR136_30_FD_25667 | JGI IMG/M metagenome (IMG submission 25667)
AATCCGGCTGGCCAGGTAAGCGGGATAGCCCTCTTCCCCGGGCATTTCTTCCATGCGGCCGGAAATCTCCCGCAGCGCCTCGGCCCACCGGCTGGATGAATCGGCCATCAAGGCCACTGAATATCCCATATCTCTGAAATACTCGGCGATCGTCATGCCGGTGTAAATCGAGGCCTCTCTGGCGGCCACGGGCATGTTGGATGTGTTGGCGATGATGGTTGTTCGCTCCAGCAGTGGGCGCCCTGTATGTGGATCTATCAACTCCGGAAAGCTCAACAGCAGATCCGCCACTTCGTTGCCCCTTTCTCCGCAGGCCACGAAGATGATGATCTGGGCGTCTGACCATTTGGCTAGCTGATGCTGGACGACTGTTTTTCCACTCCCGAAGGGACCGGGAACACAGGCTGTCCCGCCTTTGGCCAGGGGAAAGAGGGTGTCGAGGACTCTCTGGCCCGTGCTCAGGGGCTCATTTGGCATGAGGCGCTCTTCGACCTTCCGGTTTCTTCGAATGGACCAGGTTTGGTACATCTTGATCTCTTTTGTGTCCTGCTTGGTCTCAATCCGGGCCACGACCTCTTCCACCGTAAATTTTCCCTTTTTTATCTCTAACACTGTTCCAGCAGCATCATGCGGAACCATGATTCTGTGCTTGACCAAAGCCGTTTCATCCACCTCTCCCAAAAAATCTCCAGGCAAAACCTTGTCTCCCTTGCTGACGAGCGGCTGAAAAGGCCATTTCTTCTCTCTGTTTAAGGGAGGCAGCTCGATCCCCCGGGTCACAAAATCGCCTTCCTGGCTCCTGATGATGTCCAGCGGTCTCTGGATGCCATCATAGATCGAGCTTATCAGTCCGGGTCCCAACTCCACGCTCAGGGGTTTTCCTGTCAGGAACACAGGTTCTTCCGGGCCGATTCCGGTTGTGTCTTCATAAACCTGGATGAAGGCAAGGTCCTCCTTCAGCTCGATGATCTCCCCGATAAGGCCTAATTCGCCGATCTTGACCATATCGTACATCTTGGCCCCCAGACATCCAGAGGCCACGACCAAGGGGCCTGCGACTCTTATGATTTTACCTTGTTTCATCTTTCCCTCTTCCCTTAACTAAAGAATCCGAACCAGTGGCTTTTATGGCCATGTCTCTCGTCATTTCCTCCAAGTAATCCGTGATTTTCCGGTAATCCGAATACCCAACCAGAACAGGACAGAATTTGTGACTCAGGGCTTCTCTCTCCTCAACCAGAGCCTGGTAGAAGCTCTCGTGTAAAAAACAAAGGGCAAAATTTTCCTTCTCGACTCCTTCGAGGACTCTTCTGGCCTCGTCCAGGTTTTTCGGAGAGAAGATTTTAATGCCCAGAGACCTGAAGGCCAAGACGAGGTCTGATGGGCCGACGATGGCCAATTTATCAAACATAGGTTTCACCGATTCTTTGTTTTAAAGTCTCTACAGGGATAGACTGAAGCTTCCCCACGGCCACGAGTCTGACCAGGCTCAATTCCATCCTCTTGGCCAGAATATAGGCGAACACGGGCTCAGGTCCGAACACGATGTACTTGGCCTTCCGCAGATAGGCCGTCAAAAAATCTTCGATGCCGCGCTCTAGAGGAACAAACGTCTCAGACTCCTCCAAGGCATCGATGGCTCTGTTCCAAAGGTCTAGGTAGGGAGAGTTTCGAATCGCCTCTCCGATTTCTGCATAGCTTGATCCGTAGCATTGAGACAAGACGTCCTCATCCAAAAACCCTCCGCTCATGACAAGTCTTTTAAACGTTTCCGCTGAGAATCCAGAATATTTTGTTCTCAATAAAATCTTTAAATTACCCAAATCGATTTTATGCTTCAGGTAATCCCTGATAAAAACATATCCCGTCTCCTCAGCCAGGCCCAAAACTCTATCCGGCTGAGATTCCTGGGTGACGATACTCAGAATTTCTTTTTCTGGAAGGAGCTCTCTCATCATGTCATAGATTTTTCTGTCTTCTTCTTCGATTAGATCATCCAGTCTATCAGAATCCTCAACTTTGAGCATATCTTCGTCGAAATGCCCGGCATCGAAAATGATCTTCATCGCCGAGGAAAAATCTTTCTCTTCGGCCGCTTCCCTGAATATCGCACTGGATATCAATTTTCTCTCCAGAGCCCGGATGCGGCCCACAGCATATGCGTAAGAGAGCGGTGAAGGTTTTTTCATATCTTCAAGACCTTGGCGATATAGCTTTCAAGCAGGGGTCGGAGCTCCTCTTTCAACTTTTCCTGATCGAATGATTCTTCCCGCCGGCCCTCTTTCAGGACCACCTCTTTTTTCAACCCCTTCTGGATGAGGCTTTCATTCTGGAAGGCTCTATCCAGGACTTGCTCGATGAGTTCTTTCTTCCGGCTGAGAAGCCTGAGCTTCCCCTCCAGCCGTGCCTGCGTGAGAAGCCGGCTCGCCTCGAGCTGAGCCCCGCGTTCTATCTCCTTCTTGAGAGCCTCAGAGACCTCTGAGGCCTCCCTGCGAGCGTTTTCTTTTATCTCTTCGGCTTTCTTTTTGCTTTCGTCTATGATTCTCGCCGCCTCGGCCTCAGCATCCTCTCGGATTCTCTGGAGGATCTTATCTAAGCTCATCTTTTATCCCAGCTTAATGCCATTGAGGAGCAGGATGGTGATCAAAAGTCCCAAGACCGCGTAGGTCTCCACCAAAGCGGCCAGGATGACGGGTTTCATCAGGTCCTTAGGCTGTTTAGCGACCATGTAAACACCAGACGCACAGACTTTCCCCTGATGAATTCCAGAGACAAGCCCAGCAAAAGCCACTGGCAGACAGGCGATCAGAATCTGCCAGCCCTGGGAACTCGAAAGAGTGGCCGCGGTGGCTGTGGTCAGGCCCAATTTCAAGATGACCAGGAACGCACTCAAGAATCCATAAATTCCTTGGGTTCCCGGAAGGGCCACGAGAAGAAGAAGGCTGCCGAATTTTTCGGGATCTTCACTCATGACACCGCTCGACGCTTGTCCGGCTAAGCCAACACCGATAGCCGAACCGATGCCGCCCAGGATCGCTGCCAGGGCTCCTCCTAATATGGCAATGGTCAGTCCTGTTACCATTTCTGTCACCTCCTTATGTTCTCGACAGATCTATTTAGATAAATTCGATGTATTTACTTTCCAGTGAAAAGGGCTTGAAGGGCTTTCCTCCAGACTTAAAAAACTTGCTGAAAAATTCAACAAACTGTAGTCGCATGGAGTGGACAAAACCGCCTAAAAAGCTAATGCCCAAGTTGAAAAGATGCCCTCCGACAAAAATCAAGGCCGCCAACAGCCACCCCAGCCAAGGGATCCCGAGCGCGGTTTGACAAAGCGTGTTGACCACCATGGCGATGACAGAAGTGGCCAAGCCCAGGGCTAGGAGACGTGAGTAGGAAAGGATATCGGCGAGATACCGGGAGATATCATAAAGGCTGTAGAGACCGCCGAAAAACCGGGCCAAAGGATTCCGGCTGGGAGCGGCAAAAAAGACGATACCGGCTGCCCCGACCAGGGCCAATATTCCCCAAACAGAGCTTTTTCTCAGCAGGTACAAAACAAGGCTGGGCAGGAGAAGCAGCCATCCCCCCTGGACAGCGATGGATTGCAAGTAATTTTTGTTTTTAATCCCGTTAATCAGGTTGAGGAGGGTCCCGAACCAGACCTGGATAAACCCCAGGACGAGAGCCAGGATGAGAAAGGACAGAGGATCCTGGAGCGGGTCCAAGATCATGAATTTTCGGATCGGGAAACCGAACCAGCCGCCGACTAATGTCCCCAGGATTACTGTTGAAATGCCCAGGAGAGCGAGCAGCTTCAGGAAGAGAAGAAGGCCACCCTTGGGCTTGGCGAATTTGATGAAAAGTAAACTCGCTGCGGCCACCACTAGGCCATAACCAGCCTCACTGACGCACAGGCCGACAAAAAGGAAAAAAAACGGAGCCAAAAAGAGGGTCGGGTCTAGGGTTCCTTGAAGGGGCAGGCCGTAAAGCTTGGTGACCACCTCGAACGGAGAGGCTCCCCGAGGGTTTTCCAAGATTACCGGTGGCTCTTCCTCAGGAAGAGGAGGACGGGAATGGATTTCTTCGAGATCCTCAAAGGGCTTTATTTTCGATTTGAGGTTCTCCACATCGGAGGAGGGAATCCAACCCTCCAAGAAGAAAACGCTTTCCGTCTCTCCCAACAAACGGGAGCAGCTCATTTTCTCCCTTTCATTCAGGAGAACGTCATAGACGAACATCAACTTATCTCGGTGTTCACAAAGGTTCTGGCTCTTTATTTCTATCTCTTTAAGGTTCCTCTCTCTGGCCTCAATTTCCTTCCTGATCCTTGAGATGACCTCCTCCACTCGGTCCTGATCGTGGGCTAGCTCCAAGATGGCTTCACTGAATACAATAGGAGTTAGACTCAACTCATTGGAAGATTGATCAATCAGGGATCTCTCAGACTTGAGGAAGATCAGGAGGAGGATAATATTCCGTTTATCCTGGTCGATGACCTCGAACCAAAGAGGCTGGCCTTCGATCATTTCCTGGAAGGAGGTCCACTGAGAGAGAGGCAGCCGGGCGAGAAAAATATCTGTGCTTTCGGTTGGTCTGGCAGATTTTACTGGAAGCTCTAGATTCCCCAGAGGAAGGAGGAATTCCTCTTCCTTTTCTAAAAATTTTATCTCGGAAAGAAACTCATTTTTCACCTTCTCTATCTCTTCGATTTTCTCGACAAGCTCCATGTAATCGGAATCCAGGACCTCTTCTCTCCGCCGTCGATGAAGCTGAGGCTTCTGAGAAAGAAGTTTCTTGGCCAATCCCTTTTCTTCCCAGAGGGAAAGATAATCTAAAGCGTGAGAGAGGCGATGAAGCTTGTGATCGACATCCGACAACTGAGGAGTCGATTGGTGAAGCTCCAGGTCTTGATGATTCGCCTCCTCCAGTTGAACCAAGCCCTCCTCCTGAAGAGAGGAAAGCAGGTCTCTCTTCACGCTGGTATGGGCGAGGATATGGACTTTTTCGACTCTAGCGATGGCCATGGGCTAACCCGACCTCTCCTTGAGATGCTGTTTTATGAGTCCAGAAACCTTTTTTACAGCCTCGGGCATTAAGGATTCAACACGCCGGCTGAATTCTTCAGCTTCCTGTACGGATTCCTGGCGGATTCTCTCAGCCTCCAAAGATGCTCTCTCGATAATGGCCTTTTTCTTTTTTTCTGATTCTTTTCGTGCTTGGGCAAGAGACTCTTCTTTGATCTTCTGGGCCTCTTCGTGAGCCTCATGGATGATATTGGCGGCTCTGTTTTTCTTGGTGTCCTCGACAAGTTCGCGTGCTTTCTTTTCTGCCTCTTTAATCTTTTGAAGGGACTCTAAGGCATTGCCCTTTTGATTCGTCATGATCATCCTAACCCATCAGCTTGTTATCTTTTATTTTCTCGAATTAAATCCTGGAATAGGGTCTTTTCCCTCTGGAATGGACCCTGCCTTTCTTAAGATAGGGTATTATATCCGATGCTTTTTTCTTTTTAAAGGAAAAAGGGGACTAGAGAAAAAGGAATTGGATCCCTGCTACCTGCTTCCGCAGGCACAGGCTTCGCAGGGACAGGCTGGATCCCTGCCTCCGCAGGAATAGAAAAAAGGAGGCGGCCTCCTTTTTTCTACCCGGGCAAAAATTGAGGATAAAGATAATAAGCCCTGAAATCCAGCCCCTTGGCGGCCCTAAGAAGCGATGCCTCCTCCAGATGAGTGAGGTCAAACAGAACAATGGCTCCTGATCTCACAATATCCGAGAGCAGTGTGCTCTCTATCCCTTTATCGAGATGAAGGATGATGTTGGTCCTGGATGATCGGGCGGATTTTACCGTATCCAACAAGATTGAAACATCTTCTTCCCCTTCGAGGCTGCGGTCAGACATATGAATCCAGGCTCTGTTCCTGGCAAGTTCCTCAAGAGCGGGTTCCAAAGGTCCATGATGATAATAAACCAGCCAGCTTTCTCCCATCTGGCAGGCATGAGCTAGGGTGTTGAGAAGGGAAAATTCGCGTTTCTCTGTCTTGTTGGTCAGATGAAGATAGAGCCCGCTTCGGGCGAGGTCCAAAAGCTCGGAAAAGAGAAGGGGCGGCTGTTTTTTCCCCCCCTCCGCCTGTTCGAGAGGGCCGTTATGGAAATAGGCCACGATGGATCCCGCCCTTCGGCAAGCACGGATCAACAGATCGAGTTCGAAGGCCTCGGACCTGGCCTCATCCGAAGTGTAGATATCAGCACCGGCTTCGGCCAACCACTCCATCTGTGAGCAATCGAGGTTACCTGAATCGACCAAACGAAACCTGAAACCTCTCTTCCGGCTGACTTTGGCTGAATCCAGGAGCCAGGAAAATCCGTACTGATCGTCGCGGACAGTGACATCCTGTCCCTTTGATGCCCAGGAATGAAGCTCGTAGGCTCTTTCAAGGTGCCCTTGGTCTTCGTCCTTTTTGGTTTCTTCTTCCATATTAACCATATTCCAGCCCTGATTTTAGATGTATAGGATGGCACAAATCCACGAATAAAGTAAAGCTTCCTCTTCTAAAAACGAATATCTATCCCGCTTGAAGGCCGAGTATAAGAGAGCGATGGTAGAAAAAATGCCTTGACAAAATCAACCTGAAGACCAAATAATAACAAAGGGATTAACAAAGGGGTTTTTTAGGTTGGACTGTAGCCTTTTGCCGCACTCAGCCGAACACAAGCTCTATAAATCATCGGGGCAAAAGGGCCATTTCTGAATCACAGAAGGAGGACCCATGATTATGGAAAGAGGGAAAACAAAACAAATCATTTTCTTTCTCCTTGTCTTTTCTTTAGTCATCGGCTTATCCTACGGACAGCGGCTGACCGGAACCATTCGGGGAACTGTCAAGGACGATCAGGGCGAGCCGCTTCCTGGGGTATCCGTAGAGATCCAGAGTCCGGACCTCATCGGAGGAGCAAAATCTGCTTTGACGAGCGAAAGCGGTGTCTTCCTGTTTGCCGCCCTTCCTCCAGGAGTCTACAGGGCCGCATTCACCCTGTCCGGTTTTCAACCGAAAGAAAGGCAGAATATCGTCGTCTCTGTCGGCAAGACCGTAACCGTGGACATCGTGATGCAACCGGCCGCTCTTGAGGAAAAAGTGGAAGTCATAGCCGAGAGCCCTGTCGTCGATGTGACAAAATCGGGCATTTCCTCGACCTATGACTTCAATATTTTGGAGAACGTTCCCAAATCCCGCTTCACCTATATGGATATCATGTTCTGGGCTCCCGGGATTTCGATGAATGAAACCAGCACCGAGGAGTGGCATTCGTCGTTGGGTTCTGCAGGATGGTCCGATAACTATCTGGTCGATGGGGTTGACACGTCTTTCGACTGGAACGGGACGACCTGGGTTTGGAACAACCCCGACATCTATGAGGAGGGCGAGGTGCTGACCATAGGAGCCCCCGCGGAGTACGGTGACTTCCAGGGTGCAGTAGTCAATGTCGTCACCAAATCCGGCGGAAATACGTTCAATGCGGGGTTGTACTATTACTGGATACCGTCCGATTTCGTCGGCAACAATGTCTCTGACGCCGAATATCCCTTTTCTATCCAAAGATCGCATGACTTAAGCTTCGAGGTTTCGGGGCCTTTCAAAAAAGACAAAATCTGGTATTATGCGAACCTTCACTACAAGCGATATGACTATTCACAGCTTGGTACTCCTTCGGATTTCCCGACCAAATCCGCCTACGACAGGATTTTCGCCAAGGCCACCTTCCAGCTCTCCAAAAACCACAAACTCATGATCTCCTACCAGCACGAATGGTCGGATCTGCCCGACGTGATCACTCCTTCTCAGCCCTATGATGCCTGTGCCAAGGAACCGGGCAAATACGGAGTGCCCAACCTACTTCTGACCTCTGTGCTCAGCCCTAACACCATTTTTGAGTTCAAAGTCGGCGGCTGGTACGTCAAGGATAACTGGGTTCCCATGGACGGCAATCTGGACGAGCCCGCTCACTACAACGGGGCCACTGGAGAAATCCAAAACGGCATTTGGGGTTGGGGCAAATCCACCTACACCAAGCTTCAAGTGAATGCCTCTCTCTCCCATTTTGCCGATGACTTCATCAAGGGCAACCACGAGTTCAAAGTCGGCGTGCAGTTCGCCAGGGGAAGCTCGACAGGGGTATACTCCTACTCCGGGGGAGTCGTCTATTATGACTATGATGCCTACAATGCTTGGCCGGACTGGTACCCTTATGCCGCTTATTTCCAAAATCCCTATAACTACGGCTCTTCGGTGATCAAGGTCGGCGCTTTTGTCGACGATGCCTGGTCCATCACGGACAGACTGACCCTCAACTTGGGATTGCGCTTCGACCACCAGGACGGGAATATTCTGGATGTCGAAGAAATCGACGCCCAGCGGAATGAGACCGGCAATAAGATCAAAGGAATCGACAACGTTCTTGTCTGGAACGATATTTCGCCGCGGCTGGGGATTGTCTATCAGTTGACCGCTGACAAGAAGACTACTCTAAGAGCGAACTACGGCCATTATTACGAAGGGATGACTCTGATGACCTTTTACAGGATGACTCAGAGCGCCCAGGTTGTGGATGCCTATCTGTACAACTGGGATACAGAGGCTTATGACATCCCCTTCTGGACATGGAATCCCCTCCAGGGTGTGGCCATCGGCGATAATGTCAAGAACAGCCTCTGCCGCCAGCTCTCCTTCGGCCTCACCCGGGAGCTCCTGCCCGATCTCGCCCTGGAGCTGACTTTCGTCTACAAATACACCAACAATTTTTATTCCTGGTGGAATACCGCAGCGCAATGGGAGCCAGTAGCTTACTATGACGAGTACGGCCAGAAGACCATCACGGTCTATAACCAGACGACTCCTGTCGAGGATGATTTTCTCACTCTGATCAACCCGCCCGAGTACAAACAAAAATACCGCGGACTGATCATCGGTATCCAGAAGCGGTTGTCCAACAACTGGCAGTTGAGTTCTTCTTTCGTCTGGTCCAAGGCAAACGGAGTGTCTAATCTCGACCAAGTCTATCAGGGAAGCCGGCACGGGATTCAGAATCCAAACATGCTGATCAACAACAACTGGGACAGCCTCCTGCAAAGCGACCGGACGTTCATGTTCAAGCTCCAGGGTTCCTACTTCTTCCCCTATGATTTCGTCGTCAGCCTCAACTATACAGGCCAGACGGGTAAGCCTATCGCCAGGATGATCCCTGTGATCGGCATGAACCAAGGCGCATTCCAGGTCATGGCTGAGCCCAGGGGCGCCACATCGAGGCTTGACCCGACGCATTTACTCGACTTGAGAGCAGAAAAAAAGTTCAACCTTACGGGCCGGTTTAACCTCCGGATTGGAGTGGATATTTTCAACCTTTTGAACACAGACGCCATGACTCAAACTGTCATCATCGGAACATCTCCCAGCTTCCTGATGCCCGACGCCATCGTAGCCCCGCGCCGGTTTCAGGTTGCTCTGCGTCTTTCCTATTGAAGGAGAATCCCAGAAGAGTCAGGCGAACTTTCCATTTTGCTCACAGGACTTGAGTCGCAACGGGACTACTGTCGCAAAAAAAGGCTGATCTGTGCTTGTCCCTGCAGGAGAGACCTGTCAGATTTGAGGCATGTCTTGCTCTAAGAACCGCCTCCTACCCTTTTCAGAAGCATTCCCAAAACCGTAATGAGTAAAATATTTATATTGAATTTATAAGGGTGAGGGATGGGGGGTGAGGAAGCCCCTGTGAGGACTGAGCGGGCACGGTTCCTCTCCCGAAGGGAGAGGAGAGCGAGGCATGTCCCTGCGCAGGCAGGGATCCAATTCTTATTTACTAGTTTCCCACTACCTGCTTACGCAGGCACAAGCTTTGCGGGAACAAGCCTCGCTGGGGAAATCAGCGCGCTGACGACCCCCCACCCTCACCCTTCTCACCTGTCTTGACATTCTTTTCTGTCCTGTCCTATCCTCTATGACGATAGGACGAGGCAAAATTGGCAGATGAACACTCATTCACCCAGCCCAGCGGAAAACAAATTTATATCATTCAACAATTCAGGATTGATCGATCAAGGACGGATCCATTTCATTAACTTCTGCAGGAAGCTGACTGTCAATTCCATCCTCTTCCTCATCCCCATCCATTTCCTGAAGATCGGGTTCAACGGCTGGCAGATCGGGTTTATCACTGCCTTCTACGCCATTGCTCCACTTCTCTTCTCTTTCCCCGCTGGATGGATAAACGACCGCCTGTCGATAACGAAGATGATTCGAGGCGCCCTCTTCCTGGTCAGCCTGAGCCTTCTTCTCATCAGTCAGATTAATAATTTCCTGGCCATGGCCGCTGTATTTCTCGTTTTGGGCATCTCGAACAACGCCCTGGATGTCTCGACGAACAGCCTCTTTTACAAGGACGAGAGGCAGATGGACCAGAACAAAAAGTACGGCAGCCTTTCCTTCTGGCTGGCTTTGGGTGTGGCCTCAGGAACGTTCCTGGGCGGTTTTCTGACGCACTTCGCTGACTTCAAGGTCATGTTTTACGCCTATGCTGGCGTCATGTTTCTGGTGCTTATCCTCTCCGGAGACATCGGGACAGAACAGTTGTCCCGCGTAACCTTGAAGGAGTACAGGCTCGAGCTGATCAACAGAAGGACTGTCTTTTTCATGGTCATGATCTTTGTCCTGACCCTCCACTGGGGGGCGGAAAACACCGTCTACAGCCCGTTCCTGAAGAATTATTTCCAGCTCAACAACCTGCAGGTTTCCCTATACATCTCTCTCCCTCTTTTCATGCTGGCCTTTTCCGCCCTTCTCATAGGCTTCCTCAAGTATAACGCCCGCCTGAATAAACGGCTCTTTCTTTTTTCGCTCACGATTTCCGGGCTCGGCCACATCCTGATGGTCAATCACAGCCTGCCTCTTTCCTTTATCTTTCGAATCGTCCACGAGATCGGGGACGGATTCCTGGGCGCCCTGATCGTCCTTTATATCTCAAGGCTGTTCCAAAAAAGGAGCATCGGAGGGAGCTCCGGCATCCTGCTGGCTGTGATGACGACAGGACATATGGTAGGCTCGCTGGTATTTTCGCCTCTCGGGTACAGAGTGGGACTCCAATACCCCTTCATCATCTCCGGAATTCTTCTCTTAGCCAATGCGCTGTACGGGCTTTGGGTCTTCCGAATAGAGAGCTATGGATAAAAATCAAATCAGGGGGCATGTTGTATTTGGCGGATAGGTTTGGTCAGGCCTCTCCCACCTCAGATTATCCAGTCCGCACTTCTTCTGGCAGCCAAGGAGATCCAGGAGTATTTCTGAAGGCAGCGGTGGTTTTTTCAGTCGATCTGTCAGTGGATGAACAGAAAATGATTGATCTTTCTTTTACATTGAAATTATTAAATTTATTGGTGTATAGTTAAAAACAATCCAACCATGAGTAACATCAATCCAGAAGGAGGAAAAATCATGAAAAAACTCATTCAGATCTCTTTTTTTATTTGTACCTTACTGTCAAACCTCACTCTTTTCGCTCAAGAGCCTTATAAGCTGCCGCCACAGGAAGTGATTGATATAGTCAAGGCCCCTCCTCCACCAAGAGTATCCTTAAACCCGCCCGGAGAAATAATATTCCTTGCCGAATACGAGACCATGCCTTCCATAGCCTACATGGCCCAACCTCTGCTCAGACTCGCCGGCACCCGAATCACTCCAAAATACAACAGCCGTCAGCAAACCTTTTTCTACACCAGTCTGACCCTCAAGTCGATTAAAGACGGAAAAGAAATGGATGTTCTCCTGCCGGAAGGAGCAAAGCTCGGCTTTCCCAGCTGGTCCTTTGATGGACAATGGCTGGCTTTCCCTCGACTGACCGAAACAGGCTTTGAACTCTGGGTTGCCGAGGCCAAAACAGGCAAAGCCAAGACTCTGACCGGGCCTCTCCTCAACGCCACGATAAACTCTGGTTTCACCTGGCTTCCGGACAGCCGTCATCTTCTGGTCTACACCATTCCTAAAGACCGGGGAGCTCCTCCAAAAGAACCTGAAGTTCCTGTCGGGCCCAATATCCAGGAGACAAAAGGAAAGTTTGCCAAGGTCTGGACCTACCAGGACCTCTTGCAGAATCCCTATGATGAGGAGTTATTCACCTATTATGCCACTTCTCAAATCATCGAGATCGATGTCGTCTCCGGGAACAGCCGAAAAATCAGCGAGCCGGATGTCTACCTGTCTGCTGAGCCATCTCCTGACGGAAAGCTTCTCCTGGTCTACAGGATAAAAAAGCCCTACTCCTACAGCGTCCCCTACTATGACTTCACCCACAGCTATGAAATATGGGATAGAGACGGAAATCTCGTCCATCTCTTTGCTGACCTGCCAGTCGCCGATGAAGTTCCCATGCGAGGTGTTCCCAAAGGACCGAGGTCCGTGGGATGGCGGGCGCTCAAGCCTGCAGCACTTTTCTGGGTAGAGGCTCTGGATGAGGGCGATCCGGAAAAGGACGTCCCCCACCGCGACAAACTCATGACCCAATCTGCTCCTTTCAAAGAGGAGTCGAAGGAAATCATGAAAATCCAGCACCGTTACTGGGGAATCGACTGGCTGCAGCCTGAAGGAAACGCTCTTGTCACCGAATACAATTGGAAAAAGAGATGGAGAACCACTTATCTCGTCAACATCGATGACCCGAGCCTTGCGCCGCAAAAAATCGTCGATATCAGCGCCCAGGACCGCTACAAAGACCCCGGACGCCCCGTTTACACAGTCACTCCTCAAGGTGAATACATTTTGCTTCAGGATAAAGACTGGATCTATCTCCGCGGAAGCGGCGCTTCACCTATGGGAGACATGCCTTTCCTCGACATGATGAACATCAAAACCCAGGAGAAGAAGCGGCTCTTCCAGTGCAGCGAAGGAAGCTATGAGTACTTCGTCGACTTTGTAGGAAAGTCCCGGAGCCAAATCATCACCCAGTACGAGACCAAGGTTGAACCTCCCAATTATTACTTCTTCGACCTGAAGACGAAAAAAAGAAAAGCTCTCACCGATTACAAAGACCCCGCTCCACAGATGACAGGGATGAAAAAACAGCTTATCAAATACACGAGAAAAGACGGTGTTGAGCTCTCTGGAACCCTTTATCTACCACCGGACTACAAGGAGGGAGAGAGGCTGCCCTGTGTCATCTGGGTTTATCCCATCGAATACAGCGACCCGGATATCGCGGGACAGGTCAGAGGCTCTCCGCACACATTTACCTTCTTCAGAGGGACTTCACAGCTATTCTTCGTCACCCAGGGATATGCGCTTCTTGACGGAGCCCAGATGCCTGTGGTCGGTGACCCGAAGACCATGAACGACACCTTTGTCGATCAGATCGTCTCCAGTGCTCAAGCGGCCATTGATAAGCTAGATGAGATGGGAGTCATCGATCCCAAACGAGTCGGTGTCGGCGGCCACAGCTACGGAGCCTTCATGACTGCCAATCTCCTGGCTCACTGCGACCTCTTTTCAGCCGGAATCGCCAGAAGCGGCGCCTACAACCGGACACTAACACCTTTCGGATTCCAGAGCGAGCGTCGGACTCTCTGGGAAGCTCCGGACCTCTATTTCAAGGTTTCTCCCTTCATGCACGCCGACAAGATCAACGAGCCCATCCTCCTCATCCACGGCGAAGACGACAACAACTCCGGAACATTCCCTATCCAATCCCATAGGCTCTTTCATGCTCTGAAGGGTTTTGGAGCCACGGTCCGCCTGGTCATGCTTCCCCACGAAAGCCACGGCTACAGGGCTGAAGAGTCTGTGCTTCACGTGCTGGCCGAGATGTTCGAATGGTTCGATAACAACGTTAAAAACAAGAAATAGCTAAGAACAGGAAGTTGCGGGCTTCGTGTGGCTAGCGCAAAAAAGAATTGGGCGGGAGTTGGATAAAGGACAGGGAAAGAAGGTTCAATGATGGCCGGCGCAGAAAAATGGTGGGACCAGGTTGGGGATTACAACGATGCGATTTTCCCCATCCAGATAATTCTGCTTGCTGCGGCCTTTGTCTTAACCTTGCTCTTATTTTCCAAGCCTGGAACCAGGATGAATAAGATCATGAAGGCTTATCTGGCGCTGGCCTTTGCCTGGAATGGGATTGTCTTTTTCTTAATCTTCGGCAAGGAGCTTCCAGGAAAATTTTTAGGGATTCCACTATTTATCCTTTTAGCCATTCTTCTCGCTTGGGATCTCCGGGCAGACAGAATCCAGCTGAAGCTCCCGGATAGGACATGGCAAAAGTATTTAACTTACTTTCTGGTCCTTTGCTCATTTTTATATCCGTTGATCGGATACGCTTTTGGACATTATTATCCTAAATCGTGCACATTTGGGGTTATGCCCTGCCCGACGACTGTGTTTGCTCTTGCCCTGATGACAGCGGCAATCCCAAAAGTGGATAAGAAAGTCTATATTTTGCTCTTATTATGGGCGCTTCCCGCCCTCGGCAAGTGCCTTGGGGCGATGGACCTTTATGAAGACTGTATTCTTTTCTGGACAGGCGTCTATGCTCTGACGATGTTGATTAAGAATTGGAAAAAGATTGGACAAGGCCAAAAGCAAGAACTCTGATCCGCAGTGATAGGAGGGGTTGATAAAGGCGCCGTGAACCGGTCTCATCGAAAGTCTATAAGCGAAAAAATTCAAGAGGGAGGTCTTCCCTATGATCGGTCGGATCTGGCATGGATGGACAACTCCTGGCAACGCGGATAAATATGAAGCATTGCTCAAGGAGGAAATCTTCGTTGGTATTGTGAACCGGCACATCCGTGGCTTCAAAGGTATTCAACTGCTACGCCGTGAGGTCGGCGAAGAAGTCGAATTCGTCACGATGATGGTGTTTGATTCTCTGGATGCCGTCCGTGAGTTTGCAGGAGAGGATTACGAAGTCGCGGTTGTTCCTCCCAAGGCAAGAGCCGTCCTTTCCCGTTTCGATGAACGCTCCCAACATTACGAAATCAGAGCGGAAAGGGGAGGAGAAGGATAAACCAGGTTTTTTTATCGCTATCGTCGCCATGTATCCCTTTGCTCTGGGCCTCCCTCTCTTGCCCTTTTTTTCTTTCAGGCCCAGGGCTTGGTTTATATTCTGGATGCCGATTAAACCCGATTCTTCTTCACTCTTGGGCAGGATTGATATAAGATAAAAAAAATTGCTTCAGATGAGATCTAGCTAAATTTCACGAAAAATCAAAGAAAGAAAGAGAGCAACAGAAAACATGAAACGCCATGGAACATCCTACTGGAGGTTCAGGAGAAACAAGCTCCTGAAAAAACACGTTTTCCCTGAAGGAAGAGTGCTCGATATTGGAAGCGGGTGGAGAGTGTTTTATGAGGAGGCTGTGAGGCTCGATATAGATCCAGCAGTCAGTCCAAATGTTCTGGCAGATATCCAGAAGGGATCGGGTTTCAAAGCTGAGTGTTTTGACACGGTTCTGATGTTTGACATATTAGAACATTTAGAGCACCCTCACCAAGCATTAAAGGAAGTGAAAAGAATACTCAAATCAGGGGGCATGTTGTATTTGACTGTCCCCTTTTGTTATCCCAGACATGGAGTTGAGTATTACAGGTTCAGCGATCTCGCCCTGAAAAAGATGTTGCAAGATCTCGATTCAACAATAATTCCGATAAGCAAAAGCAAACTATGGAATATTGTCTGGAATTATCATCGGGAAAACACCCTAGTTGAAGGCTATTTCGTCATGGCCAGGAAAATATAATCGCCTTCGATAAGAAGTCCTGGATAAGAATCAGCCTAGGATTCCGCCTTTGGGGTGATGGCTAAAAAAAGAAGATTTAAAAGTTATATGAAATCAAAATTTACTCTAACAGGTCTCTTCCCAAGCTGCTTGGGTTTTCAGGTTTTTCCCTATCATTGAGGCATGCCCCCCGAATTCCTTCTCCCGGCACTGCAGGAGCCATAAATCCACAAATCAAGAAATGAGCCAAAGTTATGGATACAGCCGCATCGGCCAGCTTCGACCAAGCTCCCGCGGGATATCCTCCTCCGGAATCGGCCTCCTTGTCCTGTCGCCAAACGCGCCTTCTGCCATTGCCAGGCCTCCTTCCTCACAGCGTCTCATCCCGCTGGCTTTCTGAATTCCAGACAATACCCGTGATACTGACCATGCATTTTCCAGATGCCGTCCACCCGTATCTCTTCCATTGTTTCTGGAACCAGATGAACGGGTATGGACGTATCCACTCTCCTCCCCTGATTCGATCGCGATAGACGTAGCAAACGAGCGGTGATTTGGGCCGCACGCTCCGACTCGTCAGCAATGACGATTTTGCTGCCCGGCCGCGCGACTCGGATCATCTCGTTAATGGCCTTCTTTTTCTCTGAGAAAAAGTTGATTCCTCCAACATGAAAGACCTTGTCAAATGACTCTGGTTTAAACGGCAACGCCTCTGCCGTACCCAAGAAAAGGTCGACCGGCCATCCTTGTGCTTCGACGCGCTTTTGACAGCGGGTCAGCTGCGCGGCTGAGATGTCCAGGCCATAGGCCTCGCCCATTTTGGCAGACTCAAATAAGAAAGGAAGATTGCCTCCCGACCCTATTGAAACCTCCAGAACCCGTCCTCCGCTTAGCTCCAAGCGGCGCAAAATCTCTGCACGCGCCTTACGTTCTCCACCCATTGGTAAAAACGACAATTTATCGAAAATTACCTCGAAGCGTGAAAACCGCTCATAGAATCGAGCGAATCGCCGATTCAGCCCCTCCAATTCCTCCGGATAAATGAAATGCGCGATACCATTTCTGATGAGAAAGCTTCGCTCACAGCGGGCACAAAACAAGTCCCCTTCATTCACCATGCCGGTATTTTTCTCATCACGCAGAGAAAGCTCACCTTGACAATTGGGACAACAAAGCACCTCTAATGTTAAACGCTTCATCTATGCCTCCTATCATGTTTCAGAAAGTATCGGCGGCCTGCCATTTTGTTCCTCCTTGCGGATCGTTCCGAGCCCTATCTCCCGGCGGTCATTTTGATGAAGATTGCCCAACGATGCTGGCTGGCCTGTGAGTCCGGACGAAACTCGCGCGACCGTTGGAAGGGGGGAACTCGAAGCGGTTCCCCCTCCAAGGTTGACTGTGATGGATTCCACCATTCGTCGCCCAGTGGATAGCCACCGTTCTATGAGCTCCTTAATGGGATTCACCGAGATAATCAATATGCGGTTCTCAAGCGATGTCACGACTAAAATGTTGTAAACCCCGGTGTCGCTCGCAGGAGTTAGAAGCTCAAGGATGAAGCACTCTTGATCATTGATGGAACTTAGCTCGCTCCGATACCAG
>SMTZ1_10010607_pt1 | contig 17352 bp, 17 predicted proteins | sample DeeMarSWOR136_30_FD_25667 | JGI IMG/M metagenome (IMG submission 25667)
ATCATGTATTGACCAAAATATATCTAATAATTTATCATATGAAACTTTAGATGCATCAAACACTATTTCTATAGCTTCGGCATGGCCAGTTTTATGAGAACATACTTGCTTATAGGTAGGTTCAGAAAAATGGCCTCCCGTATACCCTACTCGAGTAGATAAAACACCCTCTACTTTTCGAAATTTCGCTTCTACTCCCCAAAAACATCCTGCTGCAAAAATGGCTTTTTCATTCTTCATAGTTAGTAATAAAGGAATTTAGTAAGTTAAACGTAAGGCTAATTTTCTATAAACTTAGGTTAAATAATTTATTATTTTTATAATTATCCAAGGGCAAAAGCTTTAATCTCCATAAAGAGTGTATTATAATACTTAGATTTATTATTGAAATGTATGGAATTAAAAGAAACTGAAGATAAATGGAAAAAAAAGTTTACTAAAGAACAATATAGGGTTCTACGTGAAAAAGGAACTGAAGTTCCATTTACAGGAAAATATGTAAACAACCATGAAAAAGGAATTTACAAATGTGCTGGTTGTGGTGCTCCTTTATTTTCTTCTGATGAAAAGTTTAATTCTGGAACAGGATGGCCTAGCTTTTATAAACCTATGAATAAAGATAACATTGATGAAAAAGAAGATAGAAGTCATGGTATGATTCGTACTGAAGTTCTGTGTAAAAAATGTGGAGGGCACCTAGGACATGTTTTCGATGATGTACCGGAAAATAAGGGTTGTAGATATTGTATTAATTCAATCTCCTTAGATTTCCAAAAAATGTAGAATTCTAATAATAAAATTATTATGACCAAAAAGGATTTAAGTACAGCACAACAATATAGACAATACTTTCACAATGGTGATAGAAGAGAAATTTTTAAACTTTTGGTTGAAAAGTATGGTGTTCAAAGTGCTTTATATCCCGGAAGTTGTATAGATATTGCTCCATCATTTTATATTCCAATAACTGTCTATATTGATTTTGATGAAAAAACTAATAATTTTTTTAAAGCCAATGATTTTATGGATTTTATTTCTAAAAATCGTGCTTATACTCAAACACCAATAATACGATATTATTACTCTGACTATAATCTGGATTTTGGAGAAATAATTGAAGATTTTGATTTATTAATATCTTTATATGCTGGTTTTGTGTCTGAAAGCTGCAAGAAATATCTTAAAAAAAATGGTATTCTTTTGGCTAACAATAGCCATGGAGACGCGGGTTTAGCATATTTAGATGATGATTTTGAATTTATCGCAGTAATTTACAAAAATAATAGCCAATATCGATTAACTAATAAAAATTTAGACAAATATTTCATTCCAAAAAAACCAGAATTGAAAATTACAAAGAAATATTTAAAGAATATTAATCGAGGAATAGGATATACTAAAACTTCAAGTGCTTATATATTCAAAAAAACAAAATAGATTTATGAAAATGAGCTTAGAAAAGGTTAAAGAGACCTTGGGTGAAAAATTTAGTCGAGATGCAGACTTTTTAGAGTCAATTATATTAAGATTAGATTTAGATAAAAACTCAAAAATCTTAGATATTGGCACTGGATGGGGATTTATGGCAATTACACTCGCCCTCCATGGATATAATGTTATTACTGGTGAACCTGAGAATGAAAAATGGGCAGATTGGAAATCAAGAGCCCAATCAGTGAATGTGGAGGAGAAAATTACGTTCAAACCGTTTAATGCTGAAAATCTTCCTTTTGATAATGCTTCTTTTGATGCAATATTTCTTTATACATCACTTCACCATATTGATGATAAAGCTCGTGCTATAAAAGAGTTTCTTCGAGTTATGAAACCCAATGGTATGTTAATTATTATAGAATTAACTGAAGAGGGTGTTAAATTAATAAGGAAACGACGAATTCATCATCCTGATCCAGTAGATCCAATAGTTCTTACAAAAAGTTTTAAACTAAAGGTTGAAATTATTGAAACTAGGTATTTACATTCCTATATATTTAAGTGGGCTTAGAATCATTTAAATGGTTTAAATTTTCATTTATTTTTACTAAAATCTGAAAAAAATATAAAAAGAAAAAATAAAAAAAAAATTGAAATGAAATTTAGAAATTATTCAATTTTACTAAAATAAGGCTCCTTCGAAACCCAATATAAATGCAAGATAGAAGCAAATTAAGGCTACAACTATAATCAATGCGATAAGAATAATCCTTCCATGTATAGTTTGGAAAAATCCACCAGTTTCATCGATCATATCCAAATTTCTCATATATTTCAAATTGGCTTCCATGGGTTCTCGAACTTCTAATGTACCAAGTTCCATAAATTCACTCGCTTTAACTCTTACGTTATTTACCCATCTTTCATGATAGATAGATAAATATACCAGCGTAACTAAAAATGGAATTGCGGAACACATTCCGAGAATAAGACAAAACCAGATAAATGTTGTGGTATACACTTGAATCGCAAGTTCTGGAGAACTCATTAAAAGCGAAGGTTCAATTGCTTCACCTTCAGCTAATAGAGCGGAAGCAAATTCTTGAGCTAAATTAAATACGATAACTAATCCAAAGAATCCAAGAATTTTACTTAATAGTCCAGTTCTCAAATAATAGCCTAAGCGGACCGAATCTTGATACTCGTTAACTCGGTAAGCTTGAGTATCCTCAGCAACCCAAAATACAGGCATAACGAACATGAGGATCAGTAAAGTAAATGGACCTAAATAAATGGTAAGATCAATGATCATTTCCTCGATATTAAAATATAAATCAGGATCCCACTCACTGACAGGCTCATAAAGATATGGTGCTACTACCTGAGAAATGACAACGCTCATACCCATGGAAAGGAACAATACATTCAATACTCTCTTGACAAAAATCTTTATACTAGCAACTCCTTTCCCCAAATTTAAATCCATGGGAAAGGTTTCAAGATAATAAATATCTTTGGTTCTTAGAGGATATCCTAAAACAATTTCAGCAATTTTTGGTCTTTTTTTCGATACTGTTTTTCTTAAATATTTTACCATGCTTCTAGAGGCAAATCGTGCCCCAATCTGACCCCACGCAAATATAGGAACAATCGCAATTGCGATAAACACTAAAGGCGCCCACCAATAGAAATCCCCAGGATGATAAGGTTCATCTGGAAACATAAGCCTATAATAAAGTCCACTAAAATAATAGAATTGGATAAAGAAGAGCGCTAAAAAAATTGCAATTAGAACGATAAGATTCTTTTTTGGTACAACTACATCGAATTTATCATCTGAACTTTCTATATTCAAATGTACGGGTTTCCTGCGATAAAGATATTCACTTTTTATAGTCTTTTCCGAAGTTTCATTTTTATTTGACATAAATATTTTTTATGATCGCGTTTTTAAATGTTTTTCCTATTCGAATAAGACTTTAATAAACCTTTATAAAAAAAATTAGGTCGATTTTACATACAAACAATTACTTGTTTTCAAGACCCTTCAAATTATGTGCTTTATGAAGAAATGGTGATGGTCATATCCATGCAACAGGTTGTGCTAATATGCTGTATATCTGTTAATCTTTGTAGAAAATTTAGCCGATTTACCAAAAAGAGCTTATTTATATATTAATATTTAATCATTTTGTTTTAATTTTGATCAATATTATAATACAGAAAATTATATTTAAACAATATTCACGATGACACAATGATGAGAATTGACTTCATTATTCCTTTAATTGCAGCATTAGATTAAATTTGAATTTATTTTCTGTTTTTTCTACCATTGATGAATACCAATTAAGATGTTCTTCAAAACCTAATTCGAAACCATATTCTCCCTTTGTTTCTCCAATGTATTCATATTCGCTGATGTTGACCCAATTCCATAGATTAGCCCATTCTTCGCCTATCTTTTCTATTCCATCACATTTTGTTATGACATATAGCCCTTCGGGAATTTCACGTACAATAATATCTTTCTCAATCTCTATATCAGGAGGAACTGTAATAAAATACCCATATCCATGAGGTTCTGGGTTTTCAGTTGGATAAGTATTTCGTCCAAAAATTCTAGTTTTTGAATTTTTTTTTAATAAACCTTTCTTTTTAGCCCAAATTTCTGCTTTGTTCCAAGCATCCTCTTCTGGTGTAGCTGATAAAGCATGAAAATATGCAGCACGTTCAGAATTTATCCTTTTCAGCTTAATTTTTTCACTCATTGGAATCAATCTACCAATACTTCTTAAATTATATTTATTTACTTCTTTTAAAATATTAAATTAAACCTTTTAAGCCTTATTGTTTGTATTTGTACTATGAATACTAATTTTGAAAAATATGGAGATAATTTTCAGCAGAAATCTAAATATATTCGAAATCAACTTCCAGAACACAGGCTAGATTGGACTACAAAGCCAGAATCTCATAAAGCATATCCTAATGCTATAAGAATGATTAAATTGCCCGAACCTGACTTTGATGATAATACTAAATTTTGGAAAGTTATATTAAACAGAAAATCTATACGGAAATTCAGCAAGGAACCTTTAGAGCTTTCTGAACTTAGTCTTTTATTATTTGGAATGACAGGGTTAACTCGAATATATCCAAACTTTTCATTTCGAACAGTACCATCTGCAGGAGGATTATATCCTATTGAAATATATCCTATAGTAAATAACATTGAGGAATTAGATCATGGGATTTATCATTACAATATTCCAAATCATTATCTCGAATTACTAAGTAAAGGTGACTTTCGAACTGAAATTGCTAAAGGGTGTTTAGACCAGAAAATAGCATTTAATTCCGCTGTAAATTTTGTATGGACCGCGATTATAGAAAGATCTAGATGGAAATATCTTCAACGATGCTATCGTTATATCTATATGGATGTTGGCCATATAGGCCAAAATTTTTATTTAATTGCTGAGGCTTTAGGATTAGGAGCATGTACTATTGGGGCAATATATGATGATGAAATTAATAAATTATTACAAATTGATGGCATTAATGAGACAGCTATATATGTAGGGGTTATTGGTAAAAAATTTAATACATAAAGAGAGAAACAAGTAAATTTTCAAATATTCTTTAAAACGATAATGGGAATAATTATACCTATCAATTTAAAAGGAAAATCTCTCTAATTAAAACGTCAACTCAATTTTTTAGATAAAACACGAACAAGGATGTGGAAATTATTTCCACGTCTTTTTCTATATTGCTAATTTTAAAAAAAAATTAATATTGATATTTATATAACAAGTTATTTTTATTCAAATTACTATTTAGTCATCATATTTTCATTTAGGATAAAATATTTTATATGATATTAACATAAATGCCATCCAAATCAATATTTTACTCGTGAAGTGTTTCATTATTATTAATAACTAAAAAAATTTTTATTTGGTAACATGATAACAATAAGTTATTTTTAAACAACAAAGATAAAATATTATATACAATAAAGAAGCTATAATTATACTTATAAGAAGTTGGAAAATGTAAATGAAAAATATTGTTGTTCTTTTTTATGATAAGTTAAATAATATAAAAATTAATAATATTGAATTACCCATCGATAATTATACAGATTTTGAAGATTTTCAAAATGAATTAATGCTTCTGAACGATAAATATGAAGTTTTGATGTTAGATAACCATAATGAAAGTATCGATTACTTTTTCAAAAATAAAGACAATATCGACTTGGTTGTGAATTTAGCAGACAATGGATATGAAAATGATTTTTCTAAAAATGCATTTTTTATTGAACTATTTAATTTTTTAGGTATAAAATACACAGGGAGACAAGCTAATAATGTCGAATTCTTAGAGAGAAAAGATCTAATGCTATATGTTATGGATTATTTAGAAATTAATTTTCCTAATACTGCGATATATTATCCCGAAATTGATATAACGTTTTTAGAAGAGAAAGTAAATTCCTTAACATATCCAGTAATAGTTAAAATGGGATTTTCAGGAGATTCTTTACTTCTTGATGAAAGCAGCATTTGTAATTCATTTCAACAAGTTACTGATAGAATTGATTATCTTGAGAAGAGTTTGGGACAAAAGGATATAATACTTATTCAAGAATTTATTGAAGATGCAAGAGAATACACAACATTAATAATTGGGAATGCAGAGTGTAATGATATCAAAGCTCTTACTATTAGAGTAACTCCAAAAAACTTCTATGATTTTAATCAGAAAAATTATAGTTCTTTACCGGTTAAAGATTTCTATAGGAGATGCGATATTGAAAATTCGGAATTAGGAGAAATCGAGGAGGAATTAATTAATTTAAAATCTATTACTAAATGTAAGGATTATGTAAGATTTGATTGGTTGCTTGATCAAGAATCAAATTTCTTTTTGCTAGATATAAATGCTAATCCCGCTTTTGATTCAGAACTTTTTAAACTATATAATAAATATTTTCCAATTGAAGGAAGAATTTTAGGGTATATCATCAATTCTGCCTTAAATAGATAAAAAATTACGCTATAACTTTATAATTTCCATGATAGAGAAAAAGTCGTACCGAATTGATATCCATCACCATATATTACCTCCAGAATATCTGAAATCTTTAGCTAAAGTTAATGTAATTACAGCAGGGAATGTGCAATTTCCCATATGGGAACCTAAAGATAGCTTGGAGTTAATGGATCGCCAAGGGATCGCAACTGCGATAACATCAATCTCTTCTCCGGGAATATATTTTGGAGATAGTGAATTTTCAAAAAAAGTTGCTCGATTATGCAATGAGTATTCTGCTAATTTAATTAATGATTTTCCTCAACGGTTTGGAGGGTTTGCAATATTACCTTTACCAGATATTGATGCATCATTGAATGAGTTGGAGTATGCTTTGGATACTTTAAATTTAGATGGTATTGTTCTACTTTCAAATATTAATGGTACTTATTTGGGAGATCCTGAATATGAAGAATTATATTCAGAACTTAACCATCGAAAAATGGTAGTATTCATCCATCCAAATGCACCTCCTGCTGAGCAACTCCCGAAACTCAGTTTTCCTACTTCTGTTTTGGAATTTGTTTTTGATACTACTCGAGCAGCAGCAAATATAATTCATCATGGAATTCTCAAAAAATATCCTAACATCAAATTTATCCTAGCACATGCTGGAGGAACTGCTCCGTATTTAGCTTGGAGGATAACTTTTGGAAATGAGAGGTTAATAAAATATCTAAAAAATTTCTATTATGATATGGCAATATCAGCTACACCTTATGCTCTTAACACGCTTTTACAAGTTACAGATTCTTCGAAAATACTTTTTGGTAGTGATTATCCATTTGTTCATGAAATTATAATAAAGGAAATGGTTCAAGGGCTTGGAAAGTACAATGGTTTTAATAAAGAAGAGTGTTCTGCTATAGAAAATAAAAATGCCTTCTCACTTTTTAATCGTTTCAAAAATGAATAAAAATTGTCATTTTTAAAAAAATAAAAATAAAGTTATTTAAACATCTCGAGTCTTGAATCTTAGGTATGAAAGTATTAGACATGGAATAAGATATGCAAGTGCTATATAGATTGCTAGCAATAAATCTATGTTCATCTCAGACATTCCAAAGTCTCCTATGAAAATGGCTTGTCCTACTAGTTCAAGATAAAAGAATGTTGGATTTGGAATACTCGGATCAACAAATAGAAGTACTGCAAACACTATGGCTGAGCTTGTGAAAATAATAAATCCTACTATCATAGCTTGGCTTCCAGATCTAAAAATGGCACTACATAGAAGATAAAGGGAAGTAATCGATATACCCACTAAACAATAATATCCAAACCAAATTATTAATTCTATAGGTATTGTATTGTACTCCATTAAACTAAATATTAATGATACCACAAGAGCAGGAGCAAACCATGTTATAACACTAGTAAATGCTGCGAATGTTTTCCCTATAAAAAAATTATCACGCCCAGTCTTAGTAAAGTTAGTTAACGCTGTTTTTCTATCAAATTCATTTGCAATAATACCTCCAGCAAAAAATAAAGTTAAAAGATAGGAAAATGACCCAATTTGATTGAGTGTACCTGCATAGAATCCCATTACTGTAGGAGATTCTAAGGCTATTATTGAGGTTAAAATAGTGGCTGCTACTGAAAGAAGAACAACTAATAAATATCTTTTTCTTAGCAAAAATAATTCAAATTTATAAATATTGAAAATTTGCTTTAAATTAAGATTTTCCTCTATGGCCAAAATGGAGTTCATAATACTATTTCACCTCCAATCTTATGATTATCTTCCTCTACTAAACTTATATACAAATCTTCTAAGCGAGAAGTGCGAACTTTACTAAATCCAACAATTGGTAGTCTCATCTCTACAGACAAGATACTTTTTCAATTTGCGATAGTACAAGTGGTTCAAAAATTTCGCATAGTATTTGCTTCTTAGTCATTTTTTGTTCCAAATTGATAAGAGTATCAACTGCAATTAGATTCCCACGATTAATTATAACTATTCGATCACAGACTTCTGATATTTCATATAATAAATGAGATGATAGAAATATTGTTTTCCCCATTTTTTTTAATTTCTGGAGGATTTTTCGAACTAGTATACGACCAGAAGGATCTAAACCTGTTTGAGGTTCATCAAGAACAAGTAAATCTGGGTCGTGTACTAGTGTTTGAGCAAGTCCTAACCTTTGAACCATCCCTTTTGAAAACTCTTTTATAATTTTATTTTGCCATTTTGTCATTTCAACTATTTCAAGTGCCCAGTTGATTCGTTCCTCAATTATATCTTTGGGTAATCCCAATAATCGGCAATAATAGCGGAGAATATGATTTGGTGTTACATGGCCATAAAAAGCTGGTAAATCAATCAAAAAGCCAACCTGTTTGAAGAGATCGGCTGGTTTTTTTCTAATGTCAATCATTATCCCAGTACGATTATTTATTTCAATTTTTCCACTTGTTGGTTTGATCAACCCCCCTAACATTTTCATAGTCGTAGTTTTTCCAGCACCATTAGGACCAACAAATCCCAATATTTCACCCTGATAAATTTCCAAATTTAAATTATTTACTGCCATTAAATCATGATATCTTTTACTAAGATTGGTAAATTTTACGATAGTTTTAGCTGACATACTTAACCAGGTTTAAATTTTAAATTTTGATTGTAAAAAATTAATGCATTACAAAATGCCTAGTCCTATCGCTATATCTAACTTAAGGAGTCCAATTTTTCTAGTTTCATTTTTTTGTCATATCCGAACTTTAAATTATTTCTGAAAAAATTCTATTGTAAAGGCGATTAAATTGGAGATGTAGTTAATGAGATCTTCGTCATTATCAAATAAGTTCATAACAAAGATGTGATGATGAATTATAGCTTCAATTAAATTATAAATAAACGCAAACCGTTGAATTAATCTTTTTTCAGGTGTTTTTTTAAAAACCATGGTTGTTGCCCTAAGATTTTTAACTAGATTGTTACATATTTCTAGAACTTTATTCTGAAATATATCACGCATTTTTTCATCGGAAAGTATTGCATGCCTTAACGCTTTACGATACCCCATATTTTTCTTTTGATTTATAATATCTTTAGAAATGAAGTTGGTAAAGACTCCTGGAATATTATTGATATCAAATGCTTTGAGATCATCAATATCTAAGGTCATATCTTTTGACTTTTCGAAGTATTTCATTAAAATATCGGATTTTCCTTTGGGAAAGTAATGATATATTGTACCAATGCTAATTTGAGCAGCTTTTGCTATTTTATTTGTGCTTGCTTTATGATATCCTTTTTCTAATATAAGCTTAAAAAAGGTTTTATAGATTAGATTTACTTTTTCTTCCTTATTTCTCGTGACCTTTCGTTTTGACATAATCCATCTTATTGAGTTACTACTCAATAAGTTTATATATGATCCCCAATATTTATATTTTATTGAGTTAGTGCTCAATAAAAATACTATTAAATTAAAACAATGAGGATACAATAATGAAAAAATTAAATAAATTCTATGAAAAAGTGCCTGGAAGTTATATAGCTTATATTGGATTTGTTTTTGCGGTAATTTTTATGATAATTTCTGTTATAATGTACAATGATCCTACATTTAGTATATTTACTCATTATATCAGTGATTTAGGCGCTTCTACAAAAGCTTCATCCCTGTTTTGGAATATTAATATGATCATCTCCGCTCCACTTAGAGTGTTATTTGGATTGTACTTGCTTAAATTTTTAGAAAGAAGAGGCGCAGATGAAAAGTTAATAAAAATAACAGTTTATGCTATTTTAATTGCAGCAATTGGTTCTATTGTGATCGCTTTGAATCCACATGATATCTCACGAATGTTTCACTTAATTGGTGCATTTACTTATTTTATGGGGGTAATTGTTATTCAGATTAACATTTCTAAAATGGAACTTAATATAAAGGACATGCCAAAATACTTACCAGTTGTAGGATTAATTGTAGTTGTGAATTACGCATTATTCGTTAGTTTTGAAATCTTAGAACTCACATCAAACTTATTCAGAATTTTAGCGTGCTTTATTGAATGGATGGCTTTATTTACTTTATTAAGTTGGCTTTTAATTCATGGAATATATGTTCATAAAATAAAGTAATTTTTGTTTTACTTTTTCCTATAATTTCAAATTAAGATACAGTCAATCTGTATAACTCTCAATCGGAATAAAAACTTTTTTTTCAATTAAATTAAGGATTGTTTCATAATCTTTTGGTTTTGCAATATTTTCCGGTAGGAGATAAAGAGAGTAAAAATACTTGAATTTTTGCTCTTTCATAAATGTAAAGGCTCTTTTAACCATTTCTTTTTCATCTTTGTTTAGTTTCATTTTCTTATGAAGTGCTATTCTTAGTGGGTAGAGGAAGGATATATTTAAGTGTTTTTCGATTAATTTTTTAATGTCTTCAAAGGGTTTGAGGACTCCCTTGAATGTATCAAATAATTTTCCATATTGAACTTTAATATCATATCCTAAAGATTCTATAGAATTCATGAAAATTTTTGAGGGGGGATTTCTCATAATATAGATTATCCGAAAATTGGCAAATTCATTCATAATTATTATAGATTTTTTATATTCTACTTTAACGATTCGAGATTCTTTCGCACCTCCAATTACTTCTGTCCCAAAATTATGAATTGCTTGCAGAAAACCTGAAATTAAAGTATGGTCAAGTTTTTCATTTTCTCCTTCAAAAGTTTGTGAATAAACATCAATACCAGATTTTGTATCGAGAACGATAATGTGCTTTAAGTTGATAGCATCAGTGCATTTCTTTAAAATTATTTCCAATTTTTCTCTGTGTGTTCTTTCTATTTTTTTCACAATCTTATAACTAGAAATTGCAATAACAAAACCTGCAACTATTACCGAACCAATGATTATATAGAATGGAAAATCTCCATCTCCGCTACTATCATCAGGAGTATCATCAGGAGTATCATCAGGGGTATCATCAGGAGTATCATCAGGAGTATCATCAGGGGTACCATCATCAGGAGTACCATCATCAGGGATATTAGGATCGATAACTTCAGAAATTTGAAAAATTTGTTGTTGAACCCCAGCATCGGTTTGATTATTCCAAAAAACAAAAACAGTGTAATCTCCTTCATTTGCATTAGAGGGGATTTCATAAGAAAAAGTATTATTAACTATAGAGATTTCTGTTGAATTTTCTGAAGGATCGAATAATAAAGATGTATAATTGCCTGGTAAGACAGGAGTTCCGATATTAAATTCTATTGTTTCATTTAAATTATACTCAGTATCTTTAATATCGAGATTAAAATTAATAATGAGGGAATCTGCTTTTAACTCCCAAGAGGTGTTATTTTGTATAACATCATTTGGGACAAGGAGGGAGTGGAGATCTGTATCAATTATAAGATCAGATGTAATGTCTTCACCATTTTTAATTAATTGAATATTATACCAACTTTTTGGATAATTGAATTGAATTATATGATTATTTGAAACTTTTGTGATTTCAGGATACAAAACCCACTGATTCTTAAAGTTATATCTAGTATAAAGTGAAGCCGGGGCTTTAAGGATATTAAAAATACTAATATAGTAAGTACAATTTAATAATAATTCTGAATTTTCATTATTTTTAAATTTAATATCTAGCTTTTTTTTGTTTGGATTGTAATCCAAACCTGTTTTTTTAAGATATCCCTTGCCTTGAGTTTTTCCATTTGATACTTTATAATTATTACCATCAATTTGGGTTGTCATATTAATATCTTCTGGAAAAATAGAAGCGTTAATCTTTTGAATAAATTTATGGAGAAATGGTGATCCTTGTATTCCTTCAGTCCATGATCCAGAATCAAGAGAAGAAGTGAATATTTCTGAATAACGAGGATTAAAATCATTATAATACCAATAATATTTTGATTTAGGCCAGTTTCCTATAGAAGTACCATCAATAATTAGATAATAATTCCCAGGGAGAAGTGGGATTGGAGAACCGAAAGATTGAAGATGCCATGCAGCAATTTCAGAGTAGGACATGTTCAAAAGTAATGATGATCCATAAATCGTATTATTTGGAGCTTTGGTTTGATTATCAAAACCATTTATTTGAATATAAATAGGGTTGAATCGGTCAGATACATTATTACCATAAATTTCCACTCCATAAATGATGGTTGGATATAATATTTTAATTTGAACACCATAACCGTGGCAATGTTTATCAATACATGAGAGGTCAGTAGGATTATCTTCAACAATTTTGGATCCATTTGAAAATTCTATGTTAGTAAAATTTAACTCAATATCTTTAATATTCCATGATGAAGAAGGTAATTCAATATCGATTGAATTAACATCTGCATGAAAGCCTTCTGTGATAGAAGATTCTATAAATTCAAATTTCATATTGAAATATTTAGAACCTTTAATATTATTTTGAGCACAACCATAATCTGTATTAAAAATTACAGTGAAAAAAGTGATAATTATAACCAGAATAATGGTTTGTTTACAACCAAGTTTCATTTTACTATTCAAAAGATTTCTATGGGTGATTCAACAAAATTCATTTATATAAATTTTGGTATTTCTTACACTTTTGTTAAATATTATAATTAATGATCTCTATTATTTATACTCATTGAAAATTGATATCAATTATTTTTCAAGCCTGAAAATCATTAGTTATAGTTTTTACATGAAAGAATTCTATAAAAAAATCATATATGGATTATATTCTCATTAGTCCTTGATATTTTATACATGAAAAAAAATATTTTTTTAAAAATAAAATTAGATTAAGCCTTTCAGAGAGTTCTTTTTGATCATTTTTACTATTTTCTTACTTACAAATCCTTTTGCTATTATGTCGGCAAATTCTAATCTATCAAAATATAATCGTAGACTTTTAATTTTATAATTTTCGTATTCTAAAACCTCTGTTATTTTCACATTAAGTTTTTTATTGTGATTAAAGATTACATGTATAATAAATTCCTCAAAGAAGATGTTTTTATCAACCATTATAACAATAGGTTCGAATTTAATTGAATCAAACATAGTAAAGAACCAATTCAGCCATTTTTTAATATTTAAAATGCCCTGTAGCTTCAATCCAAGTGTTTCAATTTCACAATTATCTGAAAAGTAGGGGATTAATTTGTCAATATCTTGTAATTCTAAATCCTTGTCTAGATCTGCCGCAAGTTTAAGTATTTTATCTTTATCTTGCATTAAAATCATCTTTTATATTAGTTTATTTTTTTAAAATTACATTTTATAAATCTATTAATATTTCTGTAAAAAGGGCCATTGGAACTAAAAGTAAATTATCAAAATATTAAATTTTTTTCTAATTTTATAAAAAAAAAGAAATTTTTAAAATGGGATTTTATCAGTTTTTAACATTTAAGGTGCTTGTAAACCTACAAATGGCATGGCTTCAACTAAATCATAAGCAATATTTACCACATAGCGAAAACCTTCTATAGTTGATAAAGCTAATAATCGATTCATTGCTATATCCATGGCTTCTTTTACCTTTCCAGGTTGAACAGAAGATACAGTAATACTATGCATACCCTCACAAACTGGCCAAACTGCTGAACGAATAATTGGTTTAGAAATGGATTTATCATCAGGAAATTTTTTCATTACATCGAGGTAAATTTTTCCAACCTGTTCTGAACTTCCTGGAGGCCACCAATGCTCTGTTATTATATATACCATATTTCTCATCTCTTTATTTATATGACAAATTAGATTTCGTAGCATTTTATGATCGTTTTATTAATATATAAGCTTTTCCAGTTATGTCAAAAATGATAAAACGAAAAGATTCTTTCATAGATTAGTATACATTTTGAGATTTCTTTAACAATTTTTAAGGACTCTAATATTATAGATATTTTAATAATTTTTTTTGAAAAATAATTTAAAATTTAAATGAGGTTTTTAATTTGCCGAGAGTAATTCATTTTGAATTGAATGTAAAGGATGTAGATAAGGCTTTAAAATTTTATAAAACTGTTTTTGGCTGGAAAATAGAAAAATGGGAAGGGCCAATTGATTATTGGCTTATTATGACAGGTGAAGAAAATAAACCTGGAATTGATGGAGGACTTGGTTATGAAGAAAAAGATTTTCCAAAAGTAGTGAACACGATAGATGTTGATAATATTGACGAGATCATTAAGAAAGTTGAAGAAAATGGTGGTAAGATAATCCGTGAAAAACATGCTGTTCCAGGGGTGGGTTGGTTAGCATATTTTCAGGATACTGAAGGGATAGTTACAGGTATTATGCAAAATGATCCAGATGCTGAATAAATTTGTATATTAAAAAAATACTTTAAAGAGAATGATGTCTTTGGGAGAAAAGTCGAAAAAAGGCGAAAGTTTTATCATAAAACTTTCAGAAGAAGGAAAGAATTCCGATATAAGCTCAATTTTTCCTCAAAATGAAGCATATACTTTTTTAGTTGGTGCAGGGATTTCTATGGATCCTCCTTCAAATGTTCCTTCTGCGAGAATGTTCGTTAAAAAATTATTTAAATATTATGCACCAGATCCAGAAATCGAGAATCTCCTAAATTTGGAGTCCTTAAGATATGAATTCTTAGTTGAGAACATACAATCCTTTTTTGATAAAGATTTGAAGTTTCTAGATTACTTAGATCAAGTACGGGAGCCAAATGTTATCCATATGTTTTTAGCCGACATGATTCATAGATATTCTTATGTAATCACGACAAATTTTGATTATCTTATTGAAATTGCGCTTATGGACAAGCTTTCAATTTATCCTCCATTTCACCAAAACAACAAAAAACGAATGAGTATCATAACAAAGGAAGATTATCAAAAAAAAGTGTTTATGCAATTTCCTGTTATTAAAATTCACGGTTCAAAGAGAGATGTGTTCACAGGCCGTCTTACCACAGAATCATTAATAACAACTATAAGTGCTCTTGGTCGAGGAAGAGAAGAAGGGAAAACTTTTGCAATTGAACCTTATAAAAGAAAATTAGTAGATGAAGTGATGTTTGGTAGGAATCTCGTAGTTATGGGATATTCTGGAAGCGATGATTTCGATATTGGTCCGTTGCTTAAAGAATTAAGAAAAATGAAGAAGATTATTTGGATAGATCATGATCAAGGTGGTATTACGAATAAAGAAGAATTCTATAAATATAAGCCTATTCAAGATATTAGCTTATTAGAATCAGAAATATCTAAATTAAATCATATGCTACTGGAAATTGCCTCAAGTAGTGAATTTGAAGTATATAAAATAAAAGCAAAAACAAATGATTTTGTTAAGCAAAGATTAGCTCCTGTATTTAATGTTAAGTTTGAGGAATGTAGATTTGATGATTCTAAAAAGATTCAAAGTTTCGATAGTTATATGGAAGAAAATCATTTTAAAGTCTCATTATCTTCTAAGTATAAACTTGCTCATGAGATTTATTATAATTTAGGAGATATTGATTCAGCAGAAAGAACTGCCTTGAAAGGTTTATCATTATCTCAAGATGAAAATGAGAAAATAAATCAAATGTATTTCATGAATGCCTTAGGCTTAATTCAAAATTTAAAAGGAGATTATAATCAAGCTCTTGAAAATTTCCAAGAAGCACTCATTTTAACTGAAAATCTGGGCAAAAAAAATGATAAGCTTGGAGTTTTAATTAATATTGGACATGTATATATGAATAAGAGTGATAATAAGAGTGCACTCAAATACATTACAGAAGCGTTGGATTTAACAAACGATGATACTCCTGCTCTAATAAAATTCTCAATTTCCAATAGTTTAGGTGTGATATACAGAGATAATGGAGATATGCCCAATGCAATAAAAAGCATTGAAGATGCTTTAAAGATCTCAGAAAAAACTGGTGATCTATATAGAAAATCTCTTTGTTTCAATAATCTTGCAGAAATAAAGCTTACTCAAGGATTGTTACAACCAGCTTTAAATTATGCTTCTGAAGCTCTAAAAATTGATGAACAATTAGGAAATTTAGATAATATGTGTAATACATTAAATACAATTGGAAACATTTTTAGGACAGCGGGACAATATGAGACAGCATTAAATCATTTTGAAAAAGCTTTTCAGGTAGCTGAAAAAATAAAAGATGTTGGAGCTAAAGCACTAGTATTAAATTCAATTGGAGTAATATTTTACCAAAAGGGTGAATATTCTGTAGCTTTAGAAAAATATGAAGAAGCTCTACAAATGAATGAAGAGATAGGGAATTTATCTGGTAAAGCAACGGGATTAAATAATATTGGAATGTTTTATCGAACTAAAGGAGACTATAATAAAGCTCTTGATTTTTTTAATCAATCTATTAAAATCACAGAAGATATAAATGAAAACAAATATTTAGCAATTCGTTACGGAAATCTTGCCTCAATATATGAAGCAACAAGACAATTCGATAAAGCAGTTGAAGTATATAATAAAACACTAAGTATGGAAAAATCTCAAGGTAATCTTGAAGGCGTTGCTAAACAGCTAATCAATATTGGGGGAATTTTAGGTGATTTAGGAAAATATCAAGAAACAATAAAAAATTATGAACAAGCACTTAACATTATGGAAAACATAGGCAATAAACTGGGAATTGCAGATTCTCTAAATAATCTAGGCGTGATTTATTATAAATATCTAAAAAACCATGAAAAATCCATTGAATATCTCCAACAAGCATTTGATATATATAGTGAATTAAATATACCTCCACAAATAACATCAACAAGAATGAATTTAGATGTCGTTAAAAAAGCTTATGAAGCTCTAAAAAGTAAAAATTAAATGTT
>SMTZ1_10034120_pt1 | contig 17352 bp, 17 predicted proteins | sample DeeMarSWOR136_30_FD_25667 | JGI IMG/M metagenome (IMG submission 25667)
ATTGGAATCGTCCCAGGCCATCTCCAAGGTTTCCGCTTTTCTATCCGGTTCCGGAGTTCCTTTCTGGCTCATCGCCATTCTCATCCCTCTCATCGTGGGGTTAATGACTGGGATGACGATTGCTCCGATTGCCATCGGATTTCCCATCCTTATACCCCTGTTTCAGAGCGATCCGAACTTTCTTAATTATATGATGCTGGCCTTTGCCAGTGGGATCAGTGGAGATTTGCTTTCTCCATTTCATCTTTGCTTGGTGTTGACCCGAGACTACTTTAAAGCCGATTTGGGGGGGGTTTACCGCCTTCTCTGGTTCCCGGTGGCTTCAATTTTGATCGTTGGACTTTTGATGAGTTTTGTTCGTTAGGGACCTTCACTTGGCCTCCCCCTTGACGGGGGAGGGTGTCCCTGCCTGCGGTGGGCAGGGGTGGGGTGATTAAGGAGATTTAATTTTGTAGCGTCCCCATTTACTGGGGACGATCAAATGCCGACGCTGCAGTTTCTTATTTACTTAAGGGTTTGGAAAAATGTAGGAGGAAGCAATGAAGAGGATCACTTCCATGGGTTTTGGATTTTTTATGCTCCTTTTTTTGGTACTGATATCGCGGGATAGTCACGCCGGGGTGGTGATTGAACAGGCGGTGAGGGATAGAGAAGGAAGTCCATCTAAAGTTTTCATCTATTTTGCGGAAAGCAAGTTTCGTACAGACCATCCGAATGAAAGCATGACGACGATTATAGACTTTAGGGAAGATCGGATGGTGATGATCGATCACCGGTCGAAACATTATGTGGAGGTCAAATTTTCTCTGTGGGAGAAGGAGGTCGCTGAGCAACTCAAGAAATCTGCTCCAAGCGTAAAGCGGAAATCGAGGAGGATCGAAGTGAAGAGAACCGGTGAAACGGCTACCCTCCATGGTTTTCGAACCGAGCAGGTTCGGATCTTTGCAGACGGAGAGTTGATTGAAGAGCATTGGGTCACCCGGGATGTGGAGATGAGGGAAGTTGAGAAGGTGATGGAGAAAGTAGCTCTGGGATTTTCGCAGGAATTCAAATCTGAGATGAAAGAGGGTCGCGAGATTTATGAGAAATTGAAGCCTTACGGATATCCCATAGTTGTAAAAGACTATACGATCACCTACGGCTTAAGGGGGATCGATGTCCTGGAAGTGATAAAATTGGAAAAAAAAGAGTTGGCGGATGAGGTCTTCCTTCCCCCTAACGGCTATCAGCGCATCATTCCGGAGCAGCCTAAACGGTGACCGTTCGCTAGGCTCAAGACGACTGTAGCGTCGGCATTGCTGCCGGTACGTAAGTATTGCCGGCCGCCATCCATCAATCGAAAAATTTCAGGTCGTTTTGGTGATTCGGACATTGGTCATTGGAATTTATCTGGGAATTGGGATTTGGTTATTGGAATTTCGTGAGTATAACCCGTGCATCCACAGCTATTGCTCCTTTTTCTAGGACCATCAGAGGATTGATATCGATTCCTTCGATTTCAGGAAACTCGACCATCAGCTGGGAAAGCCTGAGAAGATTTTCGATCAGAGAATCTGTATCAGATGGCGGCTCGCCTCGAATTCCTTTTAGAATTGGGGCACTCTTCAACTCTGAGATCATCTCCTCTGCCTCGAAACGATTGATAGGAGCAATTCGAAGAGACGTTTCCTGAAGAACCTCTACATAAATACCTCCCAAACCAAAGAGCAGGACAGGGCCAAAGGAGGCATCTCGTTTTGTCCCCAAAATGACCTCTTTGCCGCGCGGGACCATCCTTTGGAGGAGGACACCGTAAGAATTCTCCCGATCCAACTTTCTAATCTTTTCATAAGCCTGCTCCGCCTCTGAAAACTGGCTGAGATTAAGCAGAACGCCCCCGGCGTCCGATTTATGAGAAATGCCGGGTGAGATGACTTTAAGGGCGACAGGCCCCTCTATGTTCTTCATCGATATCTTGAGGTCCTCTCTTTCTCGCACCACCTGATAGTCGGCTACAGGAATCCCGTAAGCCTGGAGCACTTCGAAGGCCTCCGGGAGAAGGAGATCCCTCTCCTCCGCTCGGGCTTTTTGGAAAAGACGTACCACCCGTTCACGATTCACTAAAAATAAAGAAGGTTTCTCTTTCAAAATGTTTAGCTTCTGATAGTGATCTCTCGAGACGGCTAATGCCATTAAAGCATCTTCAGGCTCTGTGAAGATGGGATAGCCGAGAGCCCTCTTGATATAAGCCAATTCCTCTTCATCAGTGTTATATTGAAGGGCAACGGGTTTCCGATATTGGGACGAAAGGTCTTTCACAGCCTGGATGAACCTCCGGGAAGGTTCTTTTTCCTCAGCTGTGGCTCCGTGCATGAAAAGAATTCCATCGACCATGGGGAGTTTAAGAACCTCTTGGAGGATATTCGTATAGAGGTCGAAGTCAAAAAGATCTCCAAGATCGAGGGGATTGGTGGGCTGAATCACCTTCGCCCGGAAAAAGCTGTGGAAGCGCTCCTGGAGTGTCTTGTCTGGGGGCAGAAGATGGAATCCATGTCTTTCTGCAGAATCTGCGGCCACGACACCGATTCCTCCCGAGCGGGAGATGACGACCAGATTTTTTCCCTTAATGGGTGACAGGGAGAGGATCTTCACTGCGTTGACAAAGGAGCGGAAGTCTTTTGTCCGAATAATATCCGCCTGTCGAAGTGCTGCCTCAACGACCCTGTCGTCAGTGGCAAGGGCGGCGGTATGGAGCTTGGCAATGTGCCGGCTTCCTTCTCCTGTATTGGCTTTATGGAGGATGATGGGCTTCGAAGTGGATCGGGCAATCTCCATCAATTCCCTTCCCCTCTCAAGACTTTCAAGGTAGAGGCCGATGATCTCTGTCTGGGGATCTTTAATAAGATACCTCAAGTAGTCGATCTCATTGAGGTCCAACTTGTTTCCCATGCTCACGATCTTGGAAAGACCTACATTAGCACTGGTGAGGAGGTTGGCGTAGGTGAGGAGGACGCCTCCACTCTGGGCCAGGATAGATACTTTCCCCTTGTTGACAGGACCTCTTTTAAGTTTGACGAAAGGGACGACAAAACCGTTGTGGACATTCATGATCCCAATCCCATTGGGTCCTACAATCCGGATGCCCGATTTCCTTGCAATTTGGAGGACCTCTTTTTCTAATTGAGCCCCTTCTTGAGAATATTCTCTGAAGCCTGCAGTTTCAATGATGACCCAGCGAATCCCTTTCTGCCCGCAAGATTCCAGTATCCCTGGCACCGTTAGAGCAGGAGTGAGGATGACGGCCACATCAATGGCGTCAGGGAGCTGATCCATGGAGGTGAGGATCCTTCTTCCGAAGAGAATCGCCTCTTTTCTTCCCACCAGATGGATTTCTCCATTGAACTGGAATTCGGAAAGATTCTCCACAATGTTTCGGGCAAGATTGTCCGGCCTGTCTGAGACGCCGATCACCACAACGGATTTGGGATAAAAGAGTTTTTCCAAGTTAAGTCCTCCGTAAATTCTGTGTCAACCTCGCAATGACAAACCAGCCTGCATTTAAAACGCTATGGACTATGCTCCATGCCTGCCTGTCTGTTAGGCAGGTTCTTTGCTTCTTCTTTCCTTCAGGATCTGTTGATGCAATTCCTTAAAATCCTTTGGAGGAATGGCATCCACCTTTCTCACCAACTTGACCGCGCCAGAAGGGCAGGGACCAGCACACACACCGCAGCCGATGCACCATTCCAGGTCGACTACCGGGAAATCCCCCTCCATTTTGATGACATGGACAGGGCAAATCTCGACACATTGGCCGCATCCGGTACATTTCTCTAGGTCTGTCTCTCTGAGAAAATACGTGGCCATGAGGACATCCCTTGGGATCCTCTTGCGCCTGATTGTACCCACAGACCAGCAGCAACAACCGCAGCAGTTGCAGGTATGCTTGATGCCTTCCCGTGCATTATCGACGAGATGAACGAGACCCGCTTCCTCCGACTTTTTAAGGATATGAAGGGCTTGTTTCTTTGTGATCTCTTTTCCAATTCCCTTTTCGATTACATATTCTGCTAATTCATCGTATTTAATGCAGACTTCAAGAGGATGGTCGCATCGCTTCTTACCAATCAACTGGGCTGTTGACGGCAAGGACAGTGGACGAGGCCAATCACTCTCACTTTTTGAATCAGTTCTTCCATCATCTCAAAAGGAAAGACAGCATGGCTTTCGGGGTCGAGGGAGAGAGTCGCAGGGACAAAGCGGAGGGCTTTTGTGCTCGTTCCCCCATAGGCCTCCTTCAATTGATCTCTTCCGGAATATTTTACAATGAGTTCAGCCATTTTTTTTGCATTCGGCGTATCCACTCCCTTCCAGAAGAATGTCTGGGGAAAACCATAACCAAATTGTTGCAAGGCATATCCCATCCTGCCATCCTTCATCTTCTTGGAGAAGAGAAGGCCCCGTTGTGCTAAATTTGATAGAATTGCTTCTAATTCTTTTTCGGGTAGCTTCACATGAAGTGAAATCTCTGCGGCTGGAACCGATTCAAAGGGGATCACGTTTGTGGGAATGGCCAAAGCTACTTCTGCCTCTTGAGGCGTGAAGTTCTCACGGAGGATCTCTAAAAGCTCTTCCTTTTCAGGATAACCCATGCCAAGTGCTGCAAGGTGCTTCGCCAGTTCCTTATAAATTTCGTTTCCCATCGTCTCCTCCTTTCAGGCAAGGGGCATAGGGCATAGCTTACATTTGCAATTAAGAGTTAAGTGATAATAATAAAAAAGAGCAGGGAACCAATTCTCCCTGCTCTTTTTATGTTAATGGGAGGAAAAGCGAATTGTCAATAACAAAAGAAGTTTTTCGCCCTCCTTTAAGGGAAGGCCTCAACCGATCTTTTTTAAGTGCCGAACGAGAACGATCAACATGATAGGGATAAGCGCTCCAACAACGGCAACTGCACCTCCTACGATGTAAATCTTAGGCCCTATGTCCTCTACGGTCCTGACAACTTGCATCACCGCAATAGAAACCATAGCTGCAAGGATGCACATTAGGATGATAAGACCCACCACATTTGAAGCACTTAATTTAATCATCTCCAATCCCTCCTCTCGCTATCCGGGACATTTCATAAAGAGTGCCGCGTCTTCAAGTTCGTTGCCGACATTTTGCCCCACAACTTAACGGTTCGGAATCTGTCTCCTCTTTGCCATTTCAGGCGGAGATGCGGATTTCCTTGTCCTCATTTCTTCACAGCTTCTGGCTCAACACCTGGAAGAATAACTTCCTCTTCAACCTTCTTCTCTTTCTTCAGGGCCATGGTGGTGGCAGTCCCGATGAAGCTGAAGAAGAGGATCGCTGCCGGGATTAATTGGAGAAGGACGATCACTGCACCAATGATTAAGAAAATCCAAAGGGCGGTCCCGGCCCCTTTCAAGTCAATGGATCGAGCAAACGCCGGAGTTGCAAGTAACGTCAAGGCAACTCCCATTATCCCTGTTTTCAAAACCTCTCTTTTTCTTAACATGTCTCATTCCTCCCTTCTGGTTTGATGCTCTTTGACCAATTTCACGCTCTTAATTGCATACATAATGCCAACTTGAGAAAAAAAGATCAAGGATTTGCAACATGTTAATTATATTAATTTTTTTGAGTTTTAAATCTTTATCAAGGGTACTTAAGAAGGGCAGATGTGTATTCAAAAATTATACATAAGGAAAGTCACCTGAACTTTGATATGGTTAACGTATTGAAATCTTGACACTATTATTGAATTAAAAAAATATACAGCTATATGAGAGCAACATTCACTCTTAGGGGCGAAATATTTCTTCGAAGCATGCCTTCGGTAGGGCAGAAAGATCTAATCCATCATATATTCTTTCTATCTTCACAGTTAATTCCCTGATCATTCTATAGAAAGGCTCAGGAAGATTGAGTGCTGTCTTTGCAACCTCATCTTCATATAGGTTATGTCTCAGGTACTCCGGCTCCTCATCCCCAAACCATATCTCTGCCTCCCACGCTCTTTGATTGAATGATTCAGTCTCAAAATCGTTTTCCCTCAACCCAAAAGGGTTCCCTATCCCAACAAAGGTTAATATTCCATGGTTCGAGGTCACTTTGGAGGACAAATTGGCATACATGCACATAAATTCGCCACTAAAGGCAACCGAGCGGATGGAGAAAGAATATCCATTGATCTTGCTCTCAACATATTCTTGAAGAAGGTAGTGGTTTGATACGAGGTCGAGGTCCATTTTCCATAAGGCCGATGGATCGGTGACTACCTGAAAGTCTTTTCCTCCTCTTCCAATCCGGCGTTTCAGGGCAACTTTGTTCTTCCTCTCAAGAAATCGATCAATCCCGACCAGATCTTCGGGATCGAGAATCATTGTCTCAGGCATGGGCGCGATGGATTTAAGCAACTGGTATTGATTCCACTTGTCCTCGAGTCTCAATCCGGGGTGGAAGGTTTTTGGGAAGGGACCCATTCCGTCCATCCATAATTTGAAGGGTTTTAGGCTTTGAATGAAAGGAAGGGAGTTGAGGTAGCTCTTAAATGTCTTTCCATAGATCTTACGGGAGGTCCATTCGATCCGTCTAAAGATGTCCGAAGGCTTTCCAAGATAGACCAGATGCGTAAGATGGTACTCATGTGCTCCACCCGGAAGACCTACGTTGACTTCCGAGACATAAAGCTTAAGCTCACCTGTAATCAGAAAATCGATCCCGAGATACATTTTTCCAAGAACTCCCGAGAAGGATTAATGATAGTATAGCATAAAGACGCCTTCCGAGGAGAAAATATTTGTAGAATCGTCACATTGGGCGATCTGGAACATAAAGGATAAAATCGATAAAAGGAGTTGACGATACAAAGGAGTTAACTTTATAATAAATTTAAAAATTACTGGGGGTTTTCTCTATGTGGGATTATACGGAGAAGGTGAAAGATCACTTCCTGAATCCGAGGAATGTGGGCGAGATTGAGAATCCGGATGGGGCGGGCGAGGTGGGTTCTCTTGCCTGCGGGGATGCCTTAAGACTAAGTTTCAAGTTGGATGAGAGCAAACGGATAAAGGACGTGAAGTTCAAGACCTTCGGCTGTGCCAGCGCGATCGCTTCCTCTTCTGCCTTGACCGAGATCATCAAAGGCATGACCCTCGAAGAGGCAGAGAAGGTGACGAATCAGGATATCGCCGACTATCTTGGGGGGCTTCCTGTGGAGAAGATGCACTGTTCCGTGATGGGGAGGGAAGCACTCGAAGCAGCCATTGCCAATTACCGTGGGCAAAAAGTGGAGAAAAAGGACTTTGAGATCGTCTGCAACTGTTTTGGCGTGACGGATAGAGAGATCATCAAGGCGGTTCGGGAGAACGACCTTAAGACAGTGGAACAGGTGACTTATTATACGAAGGCCGGAGGTGGGTGCGGTCAGTGCCATCCAAAGATCGAAGCGATCATTGAAAGAGTGAGGAAGGAGATGGAGAAAGAGGCACCTCCTGTAAAGCCAGAGAAGAAGAGGCTAACCAACATCCAGAAGATCAAATTGATCGAAGAGACATTGGGCCGAGAGATCATCCCAGCCCTAAAGGCGGACGGAGGGGACTTAGAATTGATTGATGTGGAAGGGAATAAAGTTTATGTAGCCCTGAGAGGAAAATGCTCCTTTTGCCCTAGTTCTGAATTCACTTTAAAACAGTATGTGGAGACAAAGCTAAGAGAATTTGTCAGCGACGATATCGAATTGGAGGAGGTCAGGCCGTGAAGACCGTCTATGTGGATAATAATGCGACGACAAAAGTGGCTCCTGAAGTCCTGGAGGAAATGTTGCCTTATTTTTCTGAACTTTATGGTAATCCTTCTAGCATGCATTTCTTCGGGGGACAAGTTCAGAAGAAGGTAAATGAGGCCAGGGAGAAGGTGGCCGACTTGTTGGGCGCCGATCCGTCCGAGATCGTTTTTACCAGTTGCGGCACAGAGAGTGATAATGCGGCGATCCTTGGAACCCTCGATTCTTACCCAGAGCAGAGGCATTTCATCACCACGCGAGTCGAACATCCTGCGGTCAATAATGTTTGCTCCTATTTATCTCGAAAGGGTTATCGGGTTACAGAGCTTTCTGTCGATCGGGAAGGCCGATTGGATCTGGATGAATTGAGGGAATCGCTCACTGAAGATACAGCTCTCGTTTCGATCATGTATGCCAATAATGAAACAGGAGTGATCTTTCCCATTGAAGAAATCGGTGAGATTGTTAAAGCAAGGGGAATCCCTTTTCATACCGATGCTGTCCAGGCCGTGGGGAAGATTCTTATCAATCTTAAAAAATCTGGGATCGATATGCTCTCCCTTTCCGGCCATAAACTCCATGCGCCCAAAGGCATTGGAGTCCTCTATATCCGGAAAGGAACGAAATTCTCTCCTTTCATGATCGGTGGCCATCAGGAGAAAGGGAGAAGAGGGGGAACCGAAAATGTCCCTTATATCATTGGCCTCGGAAAGGCCTGCGAACTGGCCGAGAAAAATCTAGAGGAGGAGAACACTCGAGTTGAGGCCTTAAGAGATTATCTTGAGGCAAAGATTTTGGAGAAGATCCCCAATACCCTGGTGAATGGGGATCGTCAGAATCGCCTTCCCAATACCATGAGTGTCAGTTTCGAATATGTGGAGGGAGAATCGATCCTGTTGCTACTTTCTGATCTTGGTATCTGTGCTTCATCGGGTTCAGCCTGTACCTCGGGGTCATTAGAACCTTCGCATGTCCTCAGGGCCATGGGTGTCCCTTTTACGGCTGCCCACGGTTCCATCCGTTTCAGCCTCTCTGTCTATAATACGAAGGAAGAGATGGATTATATCATCGAACATCTTCCCCAAGTCATTCAGAGGTTACGCGATATCTCACCCTTTTGGAAAGACTATTTGAAGTCCCAAGGGAAAAAATAGTTTTACGCCCATTTCACATTTTATCCTTCTTGGTAATCCGTATTCCCCTGCCTCGATTCGATCAGATCCAGATGACCGTCACCAAGGCGGCTATGCTTATGGTGATCATGGCCCAGTCTAAGAGCATGAGGTGAGGTTCACATCGAAAACGGCGGCCTGGTGCTCCGAAGCCACGGGCTTCCATCGCTTCTGCTAATTCGTCTGCTAATTGGAACGCCTGGATGAGGAGAGGACCTGCGAGGGCGGGCAAGTACCGGAGTGTTCTGAGGCCACCTTCAATGGGGATACCCCGTGCCCGCTGAGCATCTCGGATGCTGATGACCCTGCGGGTGAGGACATGGATGAACTGCATTGAGGCCGTGAGCACAAAGACGAAAGGATAGGGGGCTCCCATCTTGATCAAGGCATTTGAAAGGGCTTCTGGGCTAGTGGTCTGGAAAAAAAGAAAGAAGGCCATGCCAATGGTGAGCAGTCGAAGGGCCGCCACGATGGCTGTCACCAGATCAAAGGAAAGCCAGGCGATGATGAAAAAGCTAAGCGCAGCAAAACCCAATCCCTTCAGCAGGCCTAGCCAGGCGAGACCCTGACGTAATAAAAGGATGACCATTAAAAGAATTCCAAAAGCTATGGCCAGCTCGAGCCACTGATGCAAGGCCATTAGAATGCCGATGGCTGCGAGAACGGCGATCAATTTGGAACGGGGATCAAGGGATGCTCCGATCAATCTTCTACTCCTTCGCTCTTTCTTTCAGGGCCTGAATGAGTTGAAATTGCTGGGTTGGCCGAAGCCCTGCTTTGGCCATGGCGGCACGGTTGGCCATGACCGTATTCGGAGAACCATCGGCGATGATTTGTCCCTCAGCCAGGATCAACCAGCGGCTGGCGTGTTGGGCGGCAAATTCAAGATCATGAGTGACGAGCACTACCGTTCGCCCCTCCCTCTGCAATGCGTGAATCAGTTCAGCCAATTCTCGACGAAAGGGTTCATCCTGTCCAGCTGTTGGTTCATCGAAGATGATCAATTCGGGTTGAGGCGCTAAAGCGGCAGCAAATGAGACTCGCTTCTTCTGCCCCTCGCTTAGGCTGAAGGGCGATCGATCAAGGAAAGGGCCGAGCCCAAAGCGCTCGAACAAGCGACCGCACCAGCTAGGGTCGTAGGCCCGGAGCACTCTTGGGCCAGTCAAAACTTCCTCTCGCACTGTCGTCCGGAAGAGTTGGTCATTCGGGTTCTGCCAGGAGAACCCGACATGTCGAGCTAGCTTCGAAACCGATGTTCTACGAATGTCGTGACTAAGAATCTTTAACGATCCTCGATCAGGTCTTAGCAGACCATTGAAATGTTTTACGAGGGTCGTCTTTCCGGCTCCATTCCGTCCGATGAGAGTGACGCACTCCCCTCGACGCAGAGAGAGATGAACCCCACGAAGAACGGGGCAATCCTGACGTTGAAGGCTGGGATTTAGCAAGGATTGAATTCTGTGTCGGGAAATCATAGAGAACCTGTGGAGAAAGATGATTCAGCTCTATTTCCCGGAGTGCCTCCTCCACGCTGAAAGGGGTTGACCCCCAACCCAAAGCTCGAAAGAGTTGGACCAATGGCGGTGGATTAAGACCATAGGTCGACATATCTCCCGAAAGAACTTGATGAGGCGAACCATCGCTCCTCCTTTTTCCTTCATAAAGAACGATAAGGCGGTCCACATCGGTGATGATCTCATGAAGCCGATGCTCGACAACGATGAGAGTGATGCCTTCCAATCGAATCATTCGAAGGGTTGCACGAAGTTGCTCAGCCCCTTCTGGATCAAGGTGGGTAAAGGGTTCGTCGAGCAAAAGAATTCTTGGTCGAAGTGTGAGGATGGCGCCCAGTGCCACCCTCTGTTTTTCCCCTCCGGAGAGGGTGTGGGGAGCCCTTTTCATGAGAGATTCCAGCCCCAACATTTTTTTCACCCGGATTAGTCGTTCCTCGATTTCAAGGGGGGACAGCCCGAGACTTTCAAGACCGTAGGCCAATTCCGCTTCAACGGTTTGATTGAATAATTGAGCATCCGGGTTCTGGAAGACCAGTCCGGCATGACGAAATAACTGATAAACAGGATGCTGGCGCGTTTCGAGACCGTCTACAAAAACCCGACCCATCAACTGACCCTGATGAAAGTGGGGGACTAGTCCGATGGAGGCGCGACACAGGGTCGACTTACCACTCCCACTCGCACCAGCAACAAGGACGCTCTCATCAGGAGGAATGGTGAGGTCGAGTTCACGAAGCGCCCAAGCACCCATGCCGGGATATCGGTAAGAGACCTTTTCAAAGTGAAGAATCATTCGGCTTGGATCACACCCCGTTTGGCCTCAGTTTGACGATGCCACCCCGTGCTAGGAGTTTGAGGGCTAAGACACCGATGACGGAACCGAGGACGGTGCTTCCGGAGAAGAGAATGATGAGGGCGCCCATGGCCATTCCTTTTTTCATCAATACGGGAGCAACGATCAGAGCACTGGCGATCGCTCCAAGAAGTCCGGTACCGATTATCTCTCCTAGCGCTGCCACATAAATGTTCAGGGTATAACGGTAGAACAAGCCTGCGATAAAAGCGCCGATCATTCCGCCGGGAAATGCCAGTGGTGTTCCCGTGCCAAAGGCATTCCGAAGGATGCCGATGATCAGAGCAATTCCAGCAGCCCACCAGGGACCGAGCAGCACTGCTCCGAGGACATTAACAAAATGCTGAGTTGGGTTTATTTTTGCTACGCCAATGGGGATGCTCGTAAAAGGGGAAAGAGCGACTCCGATTGCAACCAGAATGACCGCGCGAGCGACCTTCCGTGTATCCATAGCTACCCTCCAAGCTTCTCCTCTCTCAGTTTGATCCCTTTTTGCATTTCCTCTGGGGTAAGCGTGAATAGGATATCAAACAGGGTTGTTTTAAAAGTGCCAGGGCCTTTGGCCTGAAGAGCGGCTTGCTCTCCAGCCAATCCCAAAAACGCGACCGCTCCAACGGTCGCAACCATGGGGTCGTCGTCCACAGCAGCGAAGGCTCCGATGAGAGCGGTAAGGATGCAACCCAAACCTGTCACCCGGCCCATCATCGGATGTCCATTCTCCACAGTCATTTTCTGTCCAGAAAATACGATGAGATCTTGTGGTCCACTGACAGCGACCACTGCTCCTGAGGTTTTTGAGAGATGCTCGGCAGCTGTCAATAAATCTTCTGGCCCTGTGAGGGCATCAATCCCAGCCAGTTTGCCACCTTTGCCTGCCAGAAATCCAATTTCAGCCCGGTTTCCTTTAATGACAGTTGGACGAAGCTCGGAGAGGATTCTCTTCGAGGCGTCCATTCGGAATGAAGATGCCCCGACCCCGACTGGATCAAAGATCACCGGACGGCCTAATGTCATAGCCTGATCACCTGCTCGCAGCATCGACTTAATTCCCAATGGAGAGGGAGTACCTAAATTGAGAACCAGGGCATCGGCGCCAGAAGCAATCTGTTTTACCTCTTCGGGAGTAAAGGCCATGATGGGTCGGGCACCGACGGCATGAAGCGCATTGGCCACATCGTTTGCGGTCACCCAATTCGTGATTGCGTGAACGATGGGCTGCCTCTCGCGGACTGTTGAAAGGATTTTGGTTAAGCGATCAATTTCCAGTGGCATCGTTTCCTTGACCCATACAAAAATGCCGACCTCGAAGGGCCGGCATTTTTGAATCTCTTTTTCGATCCCTCCGCTGGCATTATCCAGATCAGGTTCAGCGGGTCGGCGACAATTTAGGTCACCCTCTCAGCCGGGCTCGCCCCAGCTCCCCGCAACGTCTCGCAATCCTTACCTAGCCAAAGTATAGGACAGCCTCCGTGGGAAGTCAAGTCAGCCAGTCGATAGAGCATTCCATTTGACTTGGAACAGGGGCGACTGACATGGCGGGATATTTCGCCCTTCTGGAAGGACTATCTGAAATCCCATAAGAAGATATAATCTCTACAGAATTTCGATTGATTATATCTAGTTAGTTTCATCCATTGTGGGGGGTCCCACACCATTAATCACTTTTTTCTGAAAAGCCATACTATGAAAAGATTTAAAAATAGTATATGTTGCAAGCACAAATACCTAAATATCTGCTAAAATAATTCATTTACTATTTATAAAGATGCGGTATAATATTGTCTCCTTTTATCTTTTTTTATAAAAATATTTGTAACAAGGCTATTTTAGAAGGTTAGTCGGCGGTAGGGTGTTGCTATCCCATGGAAACAAATTCATAGCGAGGAAATTTGCAGTCAAGAAGGAAAAAGACTTTAGTGTTTGCTCCTCATTATAAATGCTGGTTAAATGGACTTGGAGATTCATGAAGATCTATATCAAATCTAATTTTATTGTTCCTGGGCTAAAAAATGAGGGAAGTGTGGACTTGGATCGTGCACAAGTGACTTTGAGGGAATTTCTTAATGAACTCTCAATGATGTCACCTACGCCCATTGAATATGTAGAACCAGGTGCCAAAACTTTAAATCCCGATGACTGGGAAATGGAGATCAATGACGTTCCCTATCAAAACTTTAGCGAAGGTTTGGAAACCTTCTTAAAGGATGGGGACATAGTAACCATCAGAATCTTAGCACTTGGCGGAGGGTAGGCAGAGAATTTTCATGTAGGTTCAAAAGCCTTATGGTTCAACAAATGATATTAAAAGGAGGAAGGGTGAGGAAATGGAAGAATATTCAGTTGTTGGTAAATCCGTGGAGAGGACCGATGGGAGAGTGAAGGTTACGGGTAAGACTTAACATTGATACCAGCAGGGCCAAAGCGCTCCCTGGTGTCATGGCGGTCATTACAGGGAGAGATTTCCCTGGGATCCCCTATGGTACCCGGCCCGATACAAGGGATCAACTTCCAATGCCAATTACGAAAGTTCACCATTTTGGGGAAGGCGTAGCGGCAGTGGCTGCCGTCGACGAGGATACAGCGGAGGAGGCACTTGACCTGATCAAGGTTGACTATGAGGAACTACCTGTCGTTCTAACGGCAGAAGAGGCATTAAAACCTGATTCACCACCGGTCAATGAATTTATGAAAAGTAATATTCCTTACTTTTCTGACTTCAACTTCGGGGACGTTGAAAAGGGATTTAAAGAGGCGGATCACATAAGAGAGGAAAAATTTAGCTCTCAGCGCGTTACAGTAGGTTTCATCGAGCCTCATGCTTGCCTTGCGGAGGTAGACCCAACAGGGAGAGTTCTTTTGCAAGGTTCGAAACAGAGCCCTTATATCACTTGGCGTCACATGTGTAGAGCTTTGGATATTCCTCTATTCCGTATGAGGATTGTTAATCCGTTTGTCGGTGGCGCCTTTTCGGGAAAACATGACCCATTTGACGTTGATTTTGCTGCCGTGAAACTGGCTCAGGTCACAGGTCGGCCTGTAAAGATTGTTTTGAACTATGACGAGGTTCTGGCGGCCTATAGGCAAAGAAATGCCATGGATGCCCGATTAAGACTTGGCGTAAAGAAAAATGGTGTCATTACTGCCCTGAGAGCAGAATGTATTCTTGAAGGAGGCCCTATTTGCGGTATCGGCCCTTTCAACATCTATTATTTTGGGGCTTTCTTGAATATTCCCTATAAGATCCCCGCCATCGAGTACCATGGAAAACTGGTTTATTCCAATAGGGCTCCTTGTGGGACAGTGAGGGGACAAGAGATCACTCTGGCCCAGTTTGCTTTAGACTCCCTGCTCCATATGGTGGCTGAAGACCTTGGTATTGACCAGGTGGACATAAGAGCCATTAATGCGGTCACGGACAATTGGAGAACTGCTAATGGCATGATAGTGGATGTGTCTGGCCTTCCGGAATGCATCAAAAAGAGTTCCGACAAGATTAAATGGAAGGAGAGCAGAAAGGGAAGGCCTCCAGGTAGGGGGATTGGTTTTAGCTGTGCCTCACATCCATCGGGTCCGAGACTGGGTGGCCATTTTGGCTCCTCCGTGATCCTCAAACTTGTGGAAGATGGAAAGGTGGTTCTAACGCATGGGGGCACGGAGATTGGCCAAGGGGCTAATACTGTTTTTTGCCAGATGGCAGCAGAGGTATTGGGTCTTCCTTTCGAGGATATCATTCAAGGGGTAAGCGATTCAGATACAGCCATTCTTGACTCGGGAATGTTCGGGGATCGATGCACCTATTGGGATGGGAATGCCACGATACAGGCTGCAACAGATCTTAAGAGGCAGCTCGCTGAAATTGCGGCAAAAGAATTACAGGCCAACCCTGAAGAACTTGAGTTTAAGGACAAGCGGATTTTTCTAAAAGGTAAACCTGAAAAGGGGATCGACTTTCTCTTGGCTGTTCGGAGGGCGTACTATGAGAGAGGGACTCCCCTCTACGGTAGAGGCTACTGGGCAGCAACCGACATTGATATTGTTGACTGGAAGACGGGCAAGGGAAATTTAGCTCATGGTTTGGATTTTATCGCCACGGCCATTGATTTACACGTAGATAAGGAGACGGGAAAGGTCACGTTGGTCAAAGCGGCCCATGGCGATGATGCGGGCCAGCCTATTAACCCCCTCCTTTTAGAGGGGCAGGTGACTGGCGGCAGCACCCATTTGGCTGGTCAAGCACTCTTTGAAGAATCACTTTACGATGAAAAAGGGGTTGCACTCAATTATACCTGGCGAGACTACAAGCAACCCACGAGTATGGATGCGCCGGAATATGTGGTTGAGCATGTTCACACCCATGATCCATACGGTCCCTTCGGCGCTAAAGGCGCGGGGGAAGCAAGTTCCTGTTCAACGATGGCAGCGATTGCCAATGGAGTTTATGATGCAGTGGGGGTTAGGATTAAAGAGCTCCCTATTACTCCTGAAAAGATTCTAAAAGCCCTAAAAGAGAAGGAGGCAAGATAATGTTTATCAAGAGATTGCCCAAATTCGAATATCACGTCCCGATCTCCGTTTCTGATGCCTTGGACCTTTTAGCGAAACATGATCGGAAGGCGATGGTTTTTGCGGGAGGGACGGATATTCTGGTTTCGATGAAAAAGAGGGAAATTCTACCTGAGCATCTCATCAACCTCAAAGGGATAGTGGAATTAAAAGGTATCCACTATGATGAGAAGGAAGGAATAAAAATTGGAGCCTTAACCACTTTAGGAGAAATTGAACATTCAGAAATTGTTAAGGATAAGTTTTGCGTCCTCTGGGACGCTGTCAATGTGATGGCGTCTCCCCAGATAAGAAGTTTGGCAACGATCGGAGGAAACCTCTGCGGTGCGGTGCCTTCAGCTGATACTGCTCCTCCACTGATCGCAATAGGCGCCTCTGTGAAAATAGTGGGGATCCACGGTGAAAGAAGTGTGTTGGTTGAAAACTTCTTTAAAGGGCCGAAGGAATCGGCCCTTCAGAGGAATGAAATCTTGACACAGATTCTCATTCCAAATCCACTTCCAAGAAGTTCAGGGACCTACCTCAAGCTGATGCGCAGAAACGCGATGGATTTGGCCCTCGTTGGTGTTGCTGCCAACATAAGGCTTGATCTGAAAAGAAACGTCTGCACTGAAGCAAGGATTGCTCTTGGAGCCGTAGCCCCGACTCCGATCAGAGCGATGCAGGCAGAACAGGTTCTCGTCAACAAGGAGATTGGCGAAGCTTTAGCTGAAGAGGCAGGGAAAACTGCTGCTACGGTGTGTCGTCCCATCAGTGATATTCGTTGCTCACTGGAATACCGCTGTAGTATGGTTGAGGTTTTGACGAAAAGGGCAGTGATGGATGCCTACGAGAGAATCAGTTAAATATACGATTTGATGAAGAGGTGACGTTTATGAAGCGAGAAGAGATTGTATTAAAAGTGAATGGAACAGACTATACGGTGAGCATTGAACCGTGGAGAACTCTGGTAGAGGTCTTGAGAGAAAATCTTGGTCTCACGGGAACAAAAAAGTCTTGTAGCGAGGGTGAATGTGGTGCCTGTACGGTAATAATGGATGGGAGACCCGTGGCCTCGTGTCTGGTGTTGGCGATGGATGCTCAAGGGAAAGAGATACTCACGATTGAGGGGCTTTCGGAAGGGGAGAAACTCCATCCGATCCAAGAAGCTTTCTTAAAACATGGTGCAATTCAATGTGGATTTTGTACTCCTGGAATGGTGATGGCCGCTAAAGGGCTTTTGGACGAAAATCCAAAACCGACTGTGGCTGAAGCCAGAAAGGCCATATCCGGCAATTTATGTCGCTGTACCGGCTATCAGCATATTGTTGATTCGATTATGGCGGCTTCCAAAATGATGGATAAGAAATCATAGGCCGAAGAAGGAGTCTTATAATCTTATAATACAAGGGGGGTCTGAAACATGTTAGAAGGTTTTGTCCCGTTTCCAGAGGATTTTGTCAAAAGGTATAAGGAGAAAGGTTATTGGAGGGATAAAAC
>SMTZ1_10031693_pt1 | contig 17351 bp, 19 predicted proteins | sample DeeMarSWOR136_30_FD_25667 | JGI IMG/M metagenome (IMG submission 25667)
TTGGTGTCGGTATCGGGGTCGATCGTAATCTTGGCATCGACCCAGTCCTTCTCGGCTGGGGGGCTGTTTTCGCCCTGGCCATCTGTGGTCACCGGCACATCAACACCGCATGCCTGTACTGTTGTCGTGGCCGAGACTACGGTGGTTCCAGCCGTGTCTGAGGTAATTTGCACAGTACAGGAGCCTGTACCATCGGTGGTGCAGGTATCAATGCCGCCAACAAAGCTGCCAGGTCCACTATCGATAGCGAAGGTGACAACAGCACCACTGACGGGTGCATACACATAACCTGTGGTGCTATCCATCTTCTCTACATGAGCAGTTAGATTATGGTTAGTATCAACTGCATTGGTAGATGTAGGAGGACTGATCTCAATCTTGGCATTATACAGCTCAAACGGGCCCATAGCAAAGTCCTTAAGCATGGCATTAATCTCGGAGGAGGAGCGTGACTCAGCTATGAATGTAGAAATGCAAACATCTGGGAAAAGTACGCTTACGTTTATTCCGCCCTCAACGAAGCTCCCTGTCGGGAACTCCCCGGTCGTGGGACAAAAGGTCGTATCCTTAGGAGTAAATGGCCAGGGTGCAAGTTGACACGCATTATTTACAGTGGCGCAAATGTTAGGGTTCGGAGTTGCTCCAAGGCAGTCAGTACCAGTGGCGACGAGATCGAGTGTGCCGCCGCTCTTGGGAACACTACCGCCTGTCCCCACCCATTTGTACGCGTTGATGTAGTTTACAGCGCCGCCATTCGTAAAGTCAGCCAGAACGAGTATATCGCCCAAGGCGTGAATACCGCTAAATGTTCCATCAGGATTAAGGCCAATGGTATTTTGCAAGAACCAGAAGCCAAGAAAAGCATTTCCGGTTCTCTGATAACGGTCGGCACCGAAGTAGATTATAAGGTCGCCTGATGCCTCGTCTACATACGCCGCAGCGTAGGCATTCATCAATTCATTCTTATCTGGTGCACTGGTAGCCGAGTGTTCCCACACGCTGATGTCGTATATGTCCTTGGTGCTTCCCGTATGGAAATAGGTGACGTCCGCGGGTGGTGTGTCATTTACGAACACCGCTTCTAGTGGAAAGCCCGAACCCCCCAGGAAAACTGAGTCCCAGTCATCCGGTAGAGTTCCCGGATCACCATCGGTGTCGACCGCGTCGCCATCAAGTTCGAAAATTCCGGTCGGAAGAGCCGCGGCCGGCAGTACTATAAATCCGATTATGAACATGATAACGAGAATAAATATTGCACTCCGCTTCTTCATCTTACTAATCCTCCCTCCGTTCTCTGCAGTTGTTTAGTATTTGTACCAAGCGATCGCTATCGGCTGCGGACAGACAACAGTCCGCCAGCCTTCTCCTCTCGCTTTCGTTATTTGGGTCTCCTATATATATGCAATCCGTCACAGATAAACGCTCACCACTTCCCTGCGAGAATATCTTATTTCCAATACCATTCAACTGGTACTTTCGTACTATCAAACCGACGAGTGTCATCCTATCAACAAAGTAGTACATTTGTCAACATATAGTACTATAAGCAAACTTAACTTTACTTACATATTATTAGAAAATACCGAAATTTCTCAATAAAAACGACTCATCACAACGGACAGATCAACACATGTGGGCACGCATTAATCATGATAACCATTCGACATAACAGAGTTATATAATCAAGAAGGAAAATATCAAATATTTATAACGTTTGTGTGGACGTTCCTATTAGCCCTCACTATACATACTCGATTTGTTAGTAAATCTACTACAGAATTGAGTCCTGGAGTAGATATCGAGCATCATAATGTGATTATGCATGTAGATATGGGATACTACATTACCTATATCTGTATTACAAATGACGCTTCTGTCGACTTGCTACGCGAGTGCCTCCTCCTCCTTTTTCTTCTTCCTCCTGCGCCATAGAAGGAAGAAGAAGCCGGCAGCCAACACGCCGCCGATTATCCCTCCTATTGTTGACCAGGGCACGGACACGGCTGGTGAGACAGTTAGCTCGGCCGGAACGCTTGTTATCGTACCAAGGCTTGCATTTATCTCAGTAGTTCCCTCAGCTACTCCTGTGGCCAGTCCCGTGTCATCGATGGTTGCTATCGATTCGTCACTTGTCCAGATCACCTCATTGGTGACATCAGCGGTGCTGCCATCGGGATACGTCGCCGTCGCCGTAAACTGCTGCGTCTGGCCGACTGCAATCGAGGCGCTCTCTGGCGTCACCTCTATCGATACTGCGAATGGACTCGTAGGCGTAACGGTATAGGTTACAGAGACTGAGCCGACATTCCCGGAAGCATCCGTAGCAGTAACCGTGACGGTATGGGTTCCCGCATCGGTAGACCAGTCACTTACCTCTTCGGTCGGACTCGGATCGAGGTTATCAGTTACTGTATATGCGAGGGGTGGGAGGTTAGCTGTCTGGTAGTTACCACCGTCGTCAGGGTCAGTGATGATCACCACGGGTGGCGTATTGTCAACGGTATAGTTTTGGTTCGGGCCGCAGCTTGGTACCTTGCTTAGTGTGCCGTGGACGTAGAGTTTGAGCCATTAAAAACTAGAAGGGGGTAGACATGACAGTTATAGCAGCAGTAGCGAAGTGTAAGAAATGTGGCTCCAAAATTAGAACGGACTGGAGGTTTTGTCCTAACTGAGGCGACAAGATTGTATGCGTGGGCAAATATAAAAAGCTGTGCGCTAAGAAGTGACCAAGCACAGTTACGAACAAGCCGCATGACTGATTTTCCGTCAGCTGTAGCACCTTGTTAGGCGGTACTTACCAGTCACCAATTATTGTGACACCTTTAGAATGCTCGGCGTCCCTAACGTGGCACGTTAACGTAACCCTTACCTATGACACTCTGATTGACAATCAGGGTGTCGCTGTCTCAAAGCTAGACCGACCACCTGATTTGCATTACAACACCCTGACTCGCTAAAGGTAGAAAATCTATTTAGGGATTAGCCACCATTCCTGATAGGATTTCGCCTTGAAGAAAGTAGATCTCCTATTAATAGCCCATTCAGGGGCATCCTATTACCGTTACTATTACCGTTACCATTTCCGTTACTATTCTTAGCTTGTATCTTTGGACGAGCTATTAGTCTGCCAAGTCCCAATGTATCAACAGGCGAATACTTACGATGCTGTACCCTGACCTGAGCTGATGCCATACTTATATAGTTATGCACCATTTCTAAGGTAGTGTGACCAAGAATCTGCTGAAGTGAAAAAACGTCGCCGCCATTTATTAGGTAGTTCGTAGCAAATGTATGACGAAAGAGATGAACATGCAGCCGCTTAATGCCTGACTTTTTTGCCAACCTTGAGAAAAGCATTTTTATAGCGTTTCTAGTCAGAGGGCTACCATCCAAGTTCAGGAAGACTTCCTCAATATCGGGATCGATTTGCTCTGGCCTGAAGTGGAAAACGTAACGTTGGATGGCTTTCTGCACACCGCTTCCAATAGGGACCACCCTTTCTTTCCCACCTTTTCCGAATACCTCAACGTAACTTTCCTGTATATGGACATCGCTCAACTTCAAGCTGATGAGCTCAGAGCATCTTATACCTGTATCGAGCAATATCATTACTATAGCCATGTTCCGGGCACCAACTGTCGTCATAGGATTGAAGCAGGACATAATCCTTCTAATTTCTTCCTCCGTAAGTATCTGCACAAGCTTGTGAGGTACTTTCGGAAGCTTCAAGTAAGCTAATTCGTTTTCCTCTGTGTAACCTTCTTGGTAAAGCCATGAGCAGAAAGCTTTAAGACTACGTACGAAACCCTGAACAGTAAAAGGGGACAGGTGATCATCTTTACCATGGTTACCGTTGTTACCATCCCATCGCTGCTTCTGCTGAAGATAGAGGATGAACTCTCTTGCCTCCACGATACCGATGTCGCCTAACGATGTAGATTTGCCACTGTTTATGAGAAATCTTTCGAAGGTGAGCAGTGTATCAGTGTACCACGAGATGGTTTTAGGTGATTTCCCTTCGGCCTGGTTAAAGGTCTCATAAAGCCTAATCAACTTACCGAGGGGTATGTTAGCTCTATCCAAGTCCTGCCACCTCTGATTCCTTTTTATTAGGGTCATTGTAGGCTCCTTCCTCCCAACGGGTCAAAAATGTGTGACCCGTTATTGATGAATTTGTGAGCCTGATGTGACACCTAAGTGATAGGGGAGTCAGGGAGTCGAAAAATTTCAAAACCGCTCATTTTGAGCGGTTTCAGGTCCAAATTGAAGCTGGTGTGAGCCGTGCTGGATTCGAACCAGCGACACCCTGATTAAAAGTCAGCAACCCGATGTCCCACCTAGTCCCTCCAGATAGCATTTGGTCTTTTGTCCAGTCCTGGTAAGCATTTTGTATCTACGGTTACCATCCTGTGCCACTGGGTGCCAAACAGTTTGTCGGCAAAATGTCGGCACAGGACTAAGAAACAGGTCAGTGTACCATAACAACGAGGGCTATGTTCTCTGACACGACACTTAGCGGACGTTATGCTACAGATCTCTATTTGTCTACTCATACACAGGCCCGGGTGTTATAATGAAATCGCTGCAAAAGTCAGTTCATTGGCCCAGGCGAACCACAAAGGCATCAAGATGCCCCCGAGTGGGTGACGTGGTCGCCGACTTTTGCAGCAAAAAGAAGGTGCCTAGCCCGCAAGGGGGCTCTTCCTAAGCTGTCCTCTGAGGGAAGGTACGGGCAGGGGGCAGTTATGATCTCTGGACCTCCTCGCGCTGGTGGCAAATAGCTCCTTATGAGCCTCACTTGTCTATTGACTATTGCCACGATGCTGAGAGGGTGAAGCTTGGTATTGCCCGCATGAAAGCAACAAAATCGGCAGTAACGGAGGTGGCGATGGATATCAGAGAACTAAACCTAACCCCTCGAGAACAAAGAATTCTTGAAAGCATGGGTTTTGACAACGTAGAGAAGATTGCTGCCTGCTATGGAGATGACCTTGGACTTGGCAAATCAAAGGGAAAGGGTATTGTCCAGAGGGCCAGAAACCTTTTGGCCTACCACGGCATAAAGACCATTGTGGAAACTGAGCAGCAGGTAGCCATTACCCTTTCTGATAGATCAAGGGCTACGGTGGTGTCTGTGGAGGATATTCTTGAGATCTCGAGTGAGTTGAAGACAGAGCTCCAAGATAGCCAGATGATAATCTTCAGGCCTGAGTGCAAACCTTGCTCTACTTGTGGCGCTGAGCCAGTCTGCCTCTGCACAATCTGCGGTGCCAGTTTGTGTGAGGAGTGCCGCTATGATCACGGTCACGGCTATTATGAGACGATTGAGATTCAGACCTTAGAAAGGGTTTTTGCCCGGGTAAGGGAAAATGCCCGAACCTTCACTCCGATGCCGCCAGAAAAGCGCATGAGGGTAGAGGGCGAGCCTGATGAAGAGGTTGCCATGGTAGCCAGAGCAGAGGGCTTCACAGGATTCGCAGAGTCTTTCTTCCATGAGTTGGGAGGAAATGAACTTATGAAGAAAGCACTTGCCTGTGCTCTCTTCTCCACACCCCAAGAGCCGGTACATGTCCTGATTGTTGGAGACCCAGCTGGAGGTAAGACTCTGGCTAGGGACATTATTGCCAGAAAGCTTGGCTCAGAGATTGAGCTAGTTGGTGCCAACGCTACACGGTCAGGACTGGTCTGTAACCTTGCCACAGGGGAGCCCGGTGTGCTCACCTATTCGAATGGCAAGGTAGTCCTAGTTGATGAGTTTGACAAGATACCAGACCATGATGTGGAATACTGCCTTGAGCTTCTGTCCAATGGCAAATGCAGTGTCCATTCAGCCAGAATCCACGAAACTCTTGAGTCCCACTTCATTATGATTGCCTTTGCCAATCCCATGAAAACGGTGTTCACGGAGGAGCCCATAAATGAAATTGGTCTTCCCCCGATCCTCCTCAGTCGTTTTGCCCTTATCGTGAAAGCGGAGGAGCTCGAGGCTGGCCTCAGGAAAGCTTTGCTCAGAAGAAAGCTCCTTGGTGGAAGAGCAGACTCTGATCTTTCGAGTTGGCACCTACCATGGCTCCGTGAGGCGCGAAAAAGCCACCCTAGATTTACTACCTCTGAAGAACGGATTGAGAGGTACATTGATAGTGTTGACAGCCTTATCGGGCGGTACCTAAAGACACCCCTGCGCTGTGATCTGAGGATGGGAGACTACGCCAAGAGAGTGCCCCTTGCGATAGCCAGGGCCGGTTTTGCTGATGTTGATGACGCGGTCATTGATGAGGCACTCCAGCTAATGGAGGACTGTGTCGCAGCTTGGTCATTGAGCGGGTGAGGGGTGAAATATGCGTCAACATACGTGTAGAGAATAACTTTTCTACGTATGGTCTACGAGTAGTAATAGTCTCCCCACCCCCCCTAGTGCTCCCCAGCTACGTTATAGTAAATCCGATAATTACTACGAGTAATCATTACGAAATTGCTACGAGCGGGAAACCATAAATCTTCTGCGTGCATTACGAGTGGGAACAATATCCCCACCCTCTACTATTATGTAGCTTCGGTATAGCAAAATTTAGTCGCTATAACGCCCAGGTAAACCATACCTCAAGAGGCAACGTCAGATGTGGTCGAAGATAATAGGTTCAGATCAGGGTCTTTCGTGCTAAACAGTTTTGTCAATTGTTGTCTGGATTGCACAGTATACACAAAGGTTCAGTCGATTACACCAGATGGACAATCGTTCAGTCGTGGGCCGAGGTGCCCCCTACCGCTCCAAAAAGCGGGATAACGCTCTGGCCATTTGAGGGTCTACGCTTCTCCCCATAAGTTAGTAGTGCCCCGATAAAAGAGAGTGCCAACGAATCCGAAGCAGGTTTTCCAACGCTCTTCCGCCTTGATGCGCTCAAGTAGTAATACCGCCTTCCATTAGGCATATTGGCGTCGTTCCGCAGCGGTCACCGCACGTACAAATGCTTCTGTTCTGTCCCATTTATGAGGTGTTTTTGGCAAGCGAGAACAGGCATTATGGCGGAAGTCGGCACTGCTAGTTGAGTAGTAATCTGATGGTGGAAGAAGGAAACATTCTCCAAGATCAAAGAAAGGAGGTGCGAGATGGAGTGGCAGGTAATTCTGGTACTGGTTTTGGCAGTACCTGTAATCCTCCTCCCAGTGGCATTTGTGTGGTACCTGAACATCGGTGGCATCTACGCAGCCATTCGAGAGAAGAGGAAGGCTACCCGGAAGGCGGTGGAGGAGCAGCGCGTTGTTGCCAGGTAGGCGGGGAAGAAGCGTGCAGCAGCTAACGAAAGGAGGCGCCGGAATAAGAATCGCAGATAAGGTAGACGGACATGAAAGCCTTGACCCACTTCAACGTCGAAGACAACCGGGCAAGGCTTTCCTTAATTGCATTATATAAACAAGAAATTGCATTATATAAACAATACAGCAACCAAGCTACACCCCCCAATCATATTGCTGCGAGTTCCTGTGACAAGGCATTCAGCCTAGCATGTTGTTTGTCGCTGGCATTCCGATGCTCCTATTCCTCAGCCGTTTACACGTTGGCATAAATGCTTAGAGATGGCTGGCGCCATAGTGGTTTTCGGCAAGCGGAAACAGGCATTAAGGCGGAAGTCAGTTTTACGCGCATGTGGTAATGTCAGGTTGGGATTAAGGAGCTGGCAAGCTCAGAGAGCCTCATCAGGAGAGGCTGTCGTTTGCTGCAGAGGGGCTTTAGGTATGTGTAGAACTCGCCACTCTTACATATTACTGGCACTTTTCGGGATCTGCACCTTGCTCTACTATTTCGGGGAGCTGGTAGACTTCGCCGGCTGGACAGCATTACGCCATGACTTCTTCTACGGCGTGCACGATGTGCAGCGCCTATTTTTCCTAGCTCCAATAATCTACGCTGGCCACGTCTTCAGGGTCAGGGGAGCAGTGATTGTCACTCTTGCTGGCTTCATTGCCATTATGCCCCGTGCTTTCATCATATCTCCTTTCCCCGACCCCATGCTCAGGATAGTGCTTTTTACCATAATTGCTGGTGTGATGGGTTCTTTTATGGGGGTGATACGTAATGAGTTCGAACGGCGTAGCTATCTTGAAGCTTTGGTAAGAAGCGAGCGAGATAAGCTTTTGGGCATATTGGAGAGAATGGAAGATGGAGTTATGATCATTGGCCCTGACTACAGAATACGCTTTTTGAATCCAAGCATAGTAAGGGAATTCGGTGAGGGCCTTGGCTCCTACTGCTATGAATACCTGCACAACTTCGCTGATCCATGTGACCAAATCTGCAAGCTGCCAAGCGTGCTGGATGGCGCGACTGAGAGATGGGAATACAGCTTCCCATACGGCAGAACTTACGATGTGATTGCCTCTCCCTTTGTTGATTCAGATGGGCAAGTCTGCCAGCTTACTACATTGAGAAACATTACGCAGCGCAAGCAGGTCGAGCTGGAGCTTGTCGAACTCGACAGACTAAAATCCGAGCTGCTGTCCAATGTCTCCCACGAGCTTCGATCACCGCTGACTTCCATAAAGGGAATCGTCAGCAGCCTCTTGCAGAAGGATATAAAATTGGATGATGAAACCCAGGAGATGCTTCTAAGCGGCGTAAACGAGGAAACCGATAGATTGGCAAGCCTGGTCACCAAACTGCTTGACATGAGCAAACTTGAGGCAGGTGTTTGGAAACCAGAAAAGGAGCTATGCCATATCTCCGATATCATCAATGAGGCGTTGGAGCGTCAGAAATGGGTTCACAAAAATCGCACCTTCGAAATCGACTTAGAGCCCGACTCGCTGGAGGTCTACGCTGACTATAGCCAGATAAGACAGGTGCTGACTAACCTGCTGGAGAATGCAGTAGCCTATTCAGAAGAAGGAAGCCAGATAACCATAAGGGCTAAGACTATGGACGGTAAGGTGGATGTGAGCGTATCTGATGAGGGCGTGGGGATCCCACAAGAAGACTTGGGGAAGATATTTGACAAATTCAACCGTGGTACTCAGAAACGCCATAAGCCAGGCGGAACTGGCCTAGGTTTAACTATTTGCCAGGGCATCATCCTCCAGCACGGTGGGCAAATTTGGGCTGAAAGCGAAATTGGACATGGCTCCACTTTTCACTTCACACTGCCTGTTGTGCGGCCAAGTGTTGATTGAGGTTAAGGCTAGATGTCTAAAAAGACAAGGATCCTCGTCGTCGATGATGAGCCAAAGATACGCATGTTTATTCGTGCCAACCTAGAGGCTCGAGGGTATGAGGTACATCTTGCGCAGGACGGGCCGGATTAGAGAGTGGGCAGATATTCCCATCATAATCTTGAGCGTAAGGGGAGATGAAAAGGACAAGGTTAGAGCCTTGGATGAGGGCGCTGACGATTATGTTACTAAACCCTTTGGCATCGAGGAGCTACTGGCCAGAATCAGAGTCGCCCTGAGGCGTTCTTCAGGCACAACCATTGCTGTTCCCCAATTTAATGCAGGAGACTTGCAGGTTGACTTTTCCAAGAGGTTGGTCAAGCGGCGAGGACAAACTATCAAACTCACGCGGACAGAGTATGAGTTACTATCATATCTGGTTTCCAACGCCGGTAAAGCCTTGACCCACAGGGAGTTGCTGCACAACGTATGGGGACCGGAATATGGCGAAGAAAGGGAATATGTCCGCGTTTTCATCGGTCAACTCAGGAGCAAGATAGAAGACAATCCCTCAAATCCTCGTTTCATTGTCACCGAATCAGGCATGGGCTACCGTTTTGTGAAGCCGGGATAGCCTTGTCTGGCCGAGCTCCGCCTTTGCTCGAAGCCTACTGAGACCCAAACCCCCTTCTTGAAGGATGCTTGAAATCCTTACAAAAACTTTATAATGTGTCCCTATATCCTTATGCCTTCCTTATGTTCTTTCCTTGATAATGATAGTGTGCTAAGAGCTAGGAAGGAGGAGTGCCATGGACATGGAAATAGTCTTGAAGATCGTCCTACTTGGCTTGATTCACTGGATGTTGGTGCCGATAGCACTCAAGGGCTTGATCGAGAGGGAGCGCGTGCCAAGGGGATGGAAAGGTCTCTGGGCATTGCCAGTAGTATTTGTTACGTGCCTCGGACCGCTGCTTTTCTTGATATTCGACGAGCTTTATCCGCAGCCAAAAACCCAAGTTGATTATGATCGGTGGGGTTCTTGGTAAGGCTGGTCTGCCATGGCAGGAAAAAGAGTTGTGATTGTGGATGATGACTTCCTTCTCACGAAGACTATTCACTTATGCCTGAGTAAGAGGGGACACAATGTGAGAGTCTGCCACAACGGCGTTGATGCGGTCAAGTACCTATTCGAAGAGAAGCCAGACTCCGTAGTGCTGGACATCAGATTGCCCGACTGCGACGGTTGGTTCATCGCTAGACTCCTGGATAAAGTTGAATGGTTGGGACAGGTGCCCGTCATTGTAATTTCAGTGGTGGAACCTGATAGAAGAGAACTCGCTGAAGTCAAGCCCTACGCATATATTCAGAAACCTTTTGACATGGGGCAGCTTGTGCAAACAGTAGAGAGGAGTTTTAGCGAAGGGAGACTTCCTGCTGCTTGATGCTCAGACTACGAAGGGGAGAAGGCAAATCGATGAGGGGTATCGACACGATTCCGAATAGGTTGATGGGAGACTTAGGCAAATCAAGGTTATGCGCAGTTACCGTGCCAGTTCGAGCAAGACACCAAGTATGGCCTCACTCAGAGTTCCTGCTGATAACTAAACAGCAAGTTATACTGCCGACGCCGTCCATTATGGGCATTTCGCTCAGGATTGCTTTAGCTATGGCATTGGCATCCCTACCCTCCAAGACAGCAATCACGTCATAAGGACCACTGACCACATCGGCAGCTACGACCTCAGGCCGACAACGCAGTGCCTCAGCCACCTGTTCTTCCTTGCCAAACAGCGTGTGTATCAGAACATAAGCCTTTCTCATGCACTGTCACTCCCTATCATGTAGCGTGAGCTAGATCAACCTGCTTCGCCTTATCAGCTTGTTGCCGCTTCACTACAAGGATGGTCTCCATATCGCGCAGATAGCCACACTGAAGGCATTGCTCATACCAGCCATACTTGTCTTTCTCTAGCAGCACATCGCCTCTGCACCTAGGGCAACTCTTGAGTCTCAGCATTTCGGTCCACCTCCTATCCGAAGAGGATGGCGTTCCTGGTTTAGCCAAAGAACGTAATTTCCGAGACGCTGCCACCCATCCCCTTATCGACGTTCATGGCAAGTCAGTTGGGGGCGACCCACATACCTCCCCCCTCACTGTCGCCCGCAACCGAGTCACACCCAAGCCCAATCCTTAGGGTAAATCGTTGAGAGTGACCCAACCCTCTTTCACAGCCCGGAGCGAAGCCTCCGTACGTGAGCTTACGTTGAGCTTATTGAAAATATGTCCCAGGTGACCCTGAACCGTCCGTGGGCTGAGACAAAGCTCCTCGCCGATGTCTCTGTTGCTCAAGCCTTTGGTAGCTAGCCTTAGCACGTCCATTTCTCGCTCGCTGAGCACCTCATGTGGCTTTTCCCCTTCGGGCCCGCCTGAAGGGGGTACAAACCGATTCAAAATCTTACGCGCGACTAGGGGATGAAGCACCGACTCCCCAGCATATGTAGCTCGGACAGCATCAACCAGTTCGCGACCGCGAACACTCTTCAACAGGTAACCCGCGGCCCCCGCCTCCAGCAGGCTGAAGATGAATTGCTCATCGTCATAGGCAGTCAGTATCAGCACGGCTACGGCAGGGCAAGAGACCTTGATCTGCTTAGTGGCTTCTATGCCGTCGACCTTGGGCATGGCGATGTCGATAATGGACCAGCCTCGGCCACCACCTCCAGATCAGGTTCGTGCTCCAGAATCTGGCGGGTGCCCTCTCGCACCACCGCATGATCGTCGGCAATCAGAATCTTGATTTTGTCCATATCGCACCCCCTCTTCCGTGGCTATGCCTTCTTGATTCCTCTCCTGTGTTCTCATACCCAAATAGGCTCAACCAGAGAGGGCAATTATAAGTGTTCTCAGGTTGAACCCGACAAGCGCTAAACCCACGAATATGCCCAACGCCTTAGCAGGCATCTTCTTGCACAAATAGGCGGCTATGGGCGCGGCGATAACTCCTCCCACTAGCAGGGCGCCTACTAAATCCCATTCAAAGGTCTCCAAGCCCAAGGTGGCGATGAAGGTGGCGGAGATGGCTATGGTGATAAAGAACTCCGCCAGATTGACTGTACCTACGACTTTACTAGGTTCGGTATCCTCGGTAAGGATGAGCCCGGGGGTAGCAATAGGTCCCCATCCTCCACCGCCGACTGCATCCACGAAGGCGGCAACAAGCCCCAGAGCGGGAAGCTTCGCCCGCGAGTTAGCAACCCGGGATGAAACCCCCTGTTTCGGTGGGTCAGCCTTCGAAGCGGGAGCAACGACTCTTCGAGGGAAAAACCTGTAGAGGACTATGATGCCCAGAAATAGCAGAAGCCCAGCGATGAACGGCTTTACTGTGCTGCCTGGGATGGAGGATAGAAAGTATGCGCCGGCAGCACCGCCCACTACGCCAGGCACGATTAGCGGTAACAGCCACTCCTTCTTCACATTGCCAAACCAGAGGTGAAAACCGCCAGAGAAAAGGGTGGTGAAGATTTCAGCGGTGTGCACAGAGGCACTGGCTATCACTGGCAGGACACCCGTGCCGATGAGAAAAGAGGCTGAGAAAGCGCCGTAACCCATCCCCAGAGTCCCATCGATAAACTGGGCAAAAAAGCCAATGATCCCTATTACAATCAGCCTCTCCATTAGTCGCTCGTTAGTTGGATATGGTCAGAGACCTGCCTTCCCAATACCAATGCTGTGGAATTCAATCTACCTCTACTGCTACCTCAAAAAGCTCCCTACCGGTAGATGTCGCCAGAGTCCCATCGTCACAGGTGGTTGAAGTCGCAAGTTCAATCTCGATTCGTGCCCCCTCAGCTATGGTTCCCATGGCCGCTACCTCCAGGCAAAACTGCAGCCAATCAGACTCCACAAAGTTCTCCTCTTGTATCTTCACGCTGATGACTTTGATGCGCTTCCCGTGACATTCATCGGCTTGCTCAAGCGCCGTCTGCAAAATGCTTTCACCTATCCACAGACTATGCATTGGTGTCTCCATGGGCCTACCCGATCCAACTGGTCTCAATACGCCTAACCTCTTGCTCGTCAAGCCTTCCCTTGCTTCAGAGCACGATATTGGCTACAGCCCTCATGTCGAACTCATTCAGACTCTGACGATTATCATTTGCTATTATCGTCCTCGTCAAGGAATTACTGGCAAGTGCGGGGCGGGTACGTCCTATGTTTCCCCTGCGTGTTTGGGTTGCTATTGCTCGTAAACCGGCGTATCAGCTGACACGAGTTGCTTCGGTTGGCCTAGCTCTTTCTCTTCCATCACCTCATGGTGGTGCATGGGCAACAGCCGATTGGCCAGGATTACCCAGATTACTGCCCAGGCAACCAGACCCGCCGTGACGGCGATCTCCATCCAGTGGGGGGAGTAGGTATAGCCAGCCCTTCCGCCTAGAGCAAGCCAGCTGACGGTGAAGCGGTTAAGCACCAGTCCGCCGGCTACCAGCAGTGAGCACAAGAATAGCTTGGTTTTGCTTTGTCTTACGCTTGCCTGTGACAAGAAGATGATCGGCAGCACGCCCCCCCCAATAACCTCAAGCCACCATAGAATGGCTATCGAGTTGTCGGCGAAGATCAGGCTCAGTTCTCCTGCCACCAGCAAGTCCCCTAACTTCAGCACCAAGTAGATGCCCAGGATGTAGGGAATCAACCTACCCAGTCCGCCCAGGATATCTACACCCAGCTTGTGGCCGAAGGCCCTGCTGCTGATTGTCGACTCGAAGATCACCATGGCTGGCCCTACCGCTATAGCCGAAGCCAGAAACATGAGCGGCAAGACTGGTGTGTAATACAATGGATCCAGCGTCTCGGGCATCATTAGCAGCATTGACCCCAAGGAGGACTGATGTAACGTCGATAGTACAATGCCAGTGATCACCAAAGGGATCTGTATAGCCCGAATGGTTCGCATGGGAACCCGCCAATTTAGCCTTTCAAAGACCACGGAGCTGAACTCCAGAGCCAGCACAACGGTGTATGTGATGACGCACATCGCTACTTCAAACAGAGGCGAATGAGGGTTCCAGTAGATGATAGCGTGCCAGATGTACCAGGGTTGTCCCAGGTCTACCAGCAGAGCGAGGATCACCATGGTATAGCCCAGAAATGCGGTCAGGATCGCCGACCTCACCACGGGATGGTACTTTTCTTGACCGAAGATGTAGACCGCACCCGCCAGCGTGAAACCGCCGGCAGCTAACGCAACGCCACAATAAAGGTCGAGGCTGATCCACAGCCCCCAGGCGCGGCCATCGCTCAAGTTAGTGATAGCACCGAGACCATTGATATAGCGATAGATCATCACCCCTAGACCAAGAAGAGCCACGGCACTCAGGATCAAGGTGCCGACGGGGAATGAGCGTCTCCCTGGGATGATCTCCTCATCAGTCATTTAGTCACCCCTTCCTTCTCGCCTTGATCACTGGATTCCATCTCGCTTAACCTGTTCCGACGTTTGGTGAGCCAGTAGATGCCAGACATAAGCGCCGCCACCGCTACAAGGGCTGGCGGAATGGCGCTCATTGCGCGTTCAGGGTTGATGGTCACTGCCTCGTATTTGAGATTCGGAAAGCCGAGTTTTTCAAAGGGAACGGGAGAGAGATAGAGCCAGGATGTACCCCCTACCTCTCTCTCACCGTAGATGTGGTCTACGTATTTGTCTGGGTGAGCGGCGATGCGCTCCCTAGCCTCGGCTATGAGCTCCTCCCGCTCGCCGAACTTGAGAGCCCCAGTGGGACAGGTCGAGACACATGCAGGCTCCAGGCCAGCAGCCTGTCGATCGGCACAAAATGTGCACTTGCGGATCCACGGCAAAGGCTTGTCCCACTCAAAGGTCGGCACGCCAAAGGGGCAGGCCATCATGCAGTAGCGGCAGCCGATGCACTTGCGATCGTCGTAGACCAACCACTGGCCCATCTTTCGTCTTCTGCAAAGCGCCTACAAGGCAGGCCGCCACACACGCCGGATCCTCGCAGTGCATGCACTGAATTTTGGCAAAGACCCAGCGGAACACGCCATCATGCTCCACTTCCTTGAATCGCAGCTTGGTGAAGGTCCTGGCGGACAGTTGCGGCGGGTTTTCAAGGGTTCCTCGATTGGCGGTCGCCTCCGCTGGCAACTGATTCCACTGCTTACAGGCCACCTGGCATGCCCGGCATCCTATGCATTTGTTGGCGTCGTATAACACTCCTTTAGGCATCTTATGCCCTCCTTATATTGCACAGGAAAGTCTTGTATTCCGGTATGGTGGTGTTGGCATCTCCCACATGGGGCGTAAGGATGTTACCACTGTCACCTCTGGACAGACCCGAATAGCCCCAGTGGTTGAGTACGCCTATATGATGAACGATCTTCCCGTTCACCTTTATTCGACAGAAGCGCTTGGTCACAACGGCCACAGCCTCAATTTCTCCGCGCGCCGAGCTTACTACAACTTTGTCTCCTGACTGTATACCCAGCTCGCCAGCAAGGTCCTCGCCTAACTCCACGTACATTTCGGGCATCAACTCAACGAGCCAAGGCAGATTCCTTGTCATGATCCCCGTCTGCCAGTGTTCTGTACAGCGATATGTAGTAGCGACGTAAGGGAAATCATTGCTTGTGCCGCGAGCGTTCATAAAGGTTCCGACAAAGGCTACAGGGTTATTCTGCTGTGACGACATCACGTTGGTGATTGGGCTTTCCCACGGCTCATAGACCTCTGGAATAGGCCCATCCTTGAGTTCGAAGCCCCACAGGCGCGCTACACCCTCAGGCTTCATTATGAAGGGTAGGTTTCCGCCATCTCTTACAGGTCCCCCACCACCATCCGTTACATCGCCCTTCCAGTCGGCGCCGTTCCAACGGAGCACCGGATGCTCACTGTCCCAGGGATCGCCGTCGAGATCCACCGATGCCCGGTTATAGATAATGCGGCGGTTCAGCGGCCAGCACCATGCCCAGTTGGAGTAGAGCCCAATCTGGTTCAGAGAAGCGTCTACCGGATCACGCCTCTTCAGCTTGTTTCCGTCTACCTCAGTGTACTGGTTGCAGTAGAGCCAGTTGCCCGAAGAGGTCTTACCATCGTCTCGCAGATGGACAAAACTGTCGATCAGCTCCCCAGGGGCATACGTTCGAGTTCCAACGGTAAAGGGTTCTATGGCGTAGCCATTGATTTCCTTGGCTACCAAATCTGGATCAGGATGGTCGCCATACGGCCAGTCTAATTCGATGATGGCCTCACGAGCGGGAGCATTAGCGTCCGCAGTGTACAGTTCTTTCAGCTTTGTCATGATGAGGCTCATTATCTGCAGGTCGGGTCTGGCCTCCCCTGGCGGCTCCAGCGCCTTGTAGCGCCACTGCGCCCAGCGCCCACTATTGGATATGCTACCTTGCTTCTCATAGGAGGCCGCCGCAGGTAGGACGAATACCTCTGTATCAATTTCCTCCGGGTTAGCTCCAGGCCTCTTCCAGAATTCGGCAGTCTCGTTCATCCAGATATCAGCCACCACCAGCCACTTCAGTTTACTCAGGGCATCGCGTTCGCCGTTAGAGTTGGGACCGCCCACTGCGGGATTCTGCCCCCAGACCCAGAGACCCTTGATATTGCCTTCTCCCATTGCCTCAAACATTCCAATATGAGTGTAGTTTGCGCCGCTCTTTACCCTGGGTAAGTAGTGATAGCTGGTATTGTGATCGATATTGGGCCACCATGCCTTGAGCAGGCTAACTACATACTTCGGAGTGTGCTGCCACCAGTTGACGGGATTTCCCCCTTCGAGTTCAGCGGGAGGGGTAATATTTCCTGGAGTGATTCTGCTGAGATAACCCACAAGACTTGTGTCAGTAGCGCCGTCAGTTGGTACCTTGAGATAACCCGGCAGGATGTGGCTCAGCAAGCACATATCGGTGGAGCCCTGAACGTTGGATGTGCCGCGCAGGGCATTGATACCGCCACCGGCGACACCCAGAAGGATGGCGTAGCTCCTGATGTTCTGAGTGCCATGTGTATGCTGGGTAGTACCCATGGCGTACATGATCGTGCCCGCTTTGCCTCTTGCACCTGTCTTCGCATACTCAGAATAGACCTCCTCAAGAGTTTCCACCGGTATGCCTGTGATTTTCGAAACTGTTGCCTTATCGTAGCGCTGGTATTGCCTCCACAATAGCTTGAGCACACAATAGT
>SMTZ1_10002860_pt1 | contig 17349 bp, 14 predicted proteins | sample DeeMarSWOR136_30_FD_25667 | JGI IMG/M metagenome (IMG submission 25667)
TACTTTAGCCAAGTTTCAGAGGGCGGTTAGCTCAGTCGGCTAGAGCGCCTGCTCGACACGCAGGAGGTCACTGGTTCAAGTCCAGTACCGCCCATTCTGAAATCCTCATTATTAGCCCAATAGTGAGGATTTTTGTTTAGAGATTTATTTTTTATTTCTGTCTCCATAGTCTCAGCGGCAGGTGAGCGTCTGGGAGCAACAGGTTCTGAGTGGGTTGTAAGTGTACTCTGAGTTGCCAAGTGAGGAAATTCTTGCTGGGGAGAAGAGAGCCTTTGAATTGGAAAATGAGGGTATAAGTGCCTACCTAATGGGAGAAGGGAGAAACTGTCCATCTATCTGGTTTTGTACATCCTATGCACATTTAAGATCTGACAAAATCCATAAGTAAATCATAATCTTCTCTGTCAGCGGCAATAAGGGATTCAATATATTTTGTTCGATCCAATCCAGCAGCTACCAGATTTTTACTTCCCCAAGTGAATGGAGGTTTGTCGAAAACGTTTTCTAAAAGGATATCAGCTATAGGCAGAAATTTCCACTATTGAAAATCTTGGGGTCCCCCGGAAAGGATGTTATGAGAATATGGGTATCTCCCCCCTCCCTCCTCTCTACACCAAACAGGAGTCGTTTTTATATATATCGGCCAATATATATTTTTAATTTTAGTAAAAGCTCAAAATAATCAATCCAATATGTCACCTCTCTCTAATTACATTTTCTGCCTTAACATTTTTGAAATTCCTTGACACTGTGACATATCAGTCGTAAATTGTAGTTGAGATATTTATAGTGACAAGAGACAAATTTTAAATTTAACTAAATACTATTTTGAGAAAGGGAGTTTAAAATGGTAAAAAAGAAAAAAGTGACAAAGAAAAAAGCTCCAAAACGATGGACAAAAGCTGAAGTCAACCTGCTGAAGAAACTCTTCCCGACCAATCCTACCTCTAAAATAGCTAAAAAGCTCAGACGGAAGACAGATGCAGTCAAAAAGAAAGCATCAAGAATGGGACTTCGTAAGTCAAAGAGATATCTGAAATCGATTGGTAGGGGCTGAGGGAAGAAGTAGTTTTCAATAGGAAACCACTCCGGCCGGATTTGGTTTGTTTCGGAGTAGGTTGGTGCAGTATACACAAAAAAGGCCCTACCATTAGGCAGGGCCTTTCGATTCTTTCAAGCCTAGTCATTTGCCTAGACAGGGGTTACGTTGGTCGCACATGGGCCTTTTTTGCCCTGTCCAATCTCAAACTCAACACTCTGGTTTTCATCGAGCGATGCATAGCCCGATGTTTTGATCTCCGAGTGGTGGATGAATAAATCCTCGCCGCCATCATCCGGAGCAATAAAACCAAATCCCTTACTTGAATTAAACCATTTTACTTTACCTGTACTCACTTCTACTTCTCCTTGGCCTGTTTATAGGCCGCATAAATAGTATCTCTCATGCTTAATTTATTGGGGGATACTCCTGAGAGATGGAAGAATATTCACCACTAAAAAATTCAGTATAACTTAATAACTGATGTGACGCAAGAAATAAGTTGAAAAAAATTCATCTTTTTTTGCAAACAAGAGGCTACATGTCTCATCATCAATAGTTTTTAGATTTTTTATCCCAAAAAAAGAAAACAAGAACCTACTTTTCTGCTATAGGAATTAGTTAAGACTACTGCTTTATAACTTGACGTAGCTGGTGACCCAGATTGTTCAGATGAACAACGAACCAACTTCAGGTTGAAAAGGTATAGCCATATTTCCAGCCTTTGCCGCTGGTATCTTCCTCACATCCCTGGGCCAGCATTCTCCTTGCCCATTGCCGGGCAGCCGCCTCGGAAGTGAACTGCTGTATAACTCTGAAGTTGCGAGGTTTCCCATGTTCCCGTCTTATTCTTTCCAGATCATCCGTAAGTCCTGCGTACCTCATAACAACCTCTATCTGTCTTTTCCTGCTCGATAGTATGATTCTTTAGTAGTATTATAAGATTAGACGTTCTGGAAATAAACAAAAGAATTGTCACAGGAACAATATCTGTTTATCTTGTTAGTGAGTTCTCCAATAGTTATTCTTCAATAGTTATTTCTCCCCCCAAAAAACAAACAACTCCCCTCTTTCTCTCCTAATAGTGACAATATATTTTGTAGTTTTTGATAGTTGACAAAAAGGCATAGTTGTGGTAGTTTAGTCGGGCCATTTGACTCGAAGCGGTGTGTTCAATGGGAAATTCTGACAAGAAGCAACAAGAACTCAGGGGGGGAGAAGAATACCTCCACCGGATAGTCCAGAACCTCAGGAACCAACTTAAAAAAGAAATCACCGTTAAAACTACTATCAGGAGCAAGTTCACATGGTTTATCATAATCTATACTGTCTTTTGGGCAGTTATAGGTCCTGGTCCCAAGGCGGAAGAGCTATTTGTGATCTTTCCACTCACTTTCCTGCTTCTTCTTGTGGCAACTATATCAACAATGGTGAAGCCAACCCATCTGCGAGTACCTATTCTCACTGCTGCCTGTTGCTTTCTCGGCTGGACGATAACAACTGTACAAATTTGTGTGAAGTACGATTACCTCTTGTCCGAGACGCAAGGATTGTATTGGGGATTTATGATATCCTTTTTTGCTTTTGTATATTTATGGATATTGTCAGCAATTGTTCTCAAGATTAAACGGTTTCTTCGTGGGAGCAAAGAAAGTATTGGATCGGGGTGAGTAGGTATTTGGGAATGTTTAAGGTCTTGGTAATAGTATTCAATCTTGTTCCATACATATCACTATGGCTGATCCAGAGTAGATTTGTCCACTATCAGACAAACCTCCCAACTCTCCAAACACTCCCAGCGGCAGTAGAGCGTCTGGGAGCAACAGGTTCTGAGTGGGTTGTGAGTGGGTGGTGTGTCTACTTTGAGTGTACTTTCTGTATAAGTGCTGAAAAAGGGAGTATAAATCCTTGTAAAATCACTATTTAGAACCAGAATTTCCTATCGACACGCAGGAGGTCACTGGTTCAAGTCCAGTACCGCCCAGTCCATAATCCTCATTATTAGCTCAATAGTGAGGATTTTTTTAGGAGAACACCTAATTTCTCCCTAATCATTACAACCTCCTGGCTCCCAGAGGCACACGAGCGTCTGGAAGATGCAGGTGACTGTGAGTTGCCTGTCTTTTATCTATTCTTTCCATCTATCGAAAGGCTTTTTATTATCAGTATATAATTAGAAACTTGTACACAGCGTTAGAGATTATTTATGTCAAGTTCGCCTTCACGAAGTAATTGGCGGATTTTCTTTAGACCCATACAAAGATATCGAGAGAAAGTTTTCTTGCTTACGTACATTCTTTTAGACGCATTATCAATACTGCGGTCATGGCCATACCGCTCAATAACAGCTTCAGCTTCACGGGGTGGTAATTGCCGTTCGATGAGTTGGAACATTTTTTGTACTTCTTCTTCCCGGATCATAATATTGTGGGGATCTTCATTTTTTGCATTATACTTGCGGTATTTAGCATACCTGTGAAGGCGAACTCTATAACTTTTTGTTCGTCGGTCCATATCAATAATGTCATTTATGATAGCTTTATAGAGGTAACCTTCAACGTTTTTTATGCCCTCAGGAACTGGTTTATGCACGAGTGACAAAAAGAAATCCTGGAAAATATCGTCTGCCTCCGACCTGTTACTCACATTAAAACAGATTATAGCACGGATTCGATCTCCATACTCATGAAAGATAGCGGTGGCTACCTTTACTCTTTGCTGGATCTCTATATTGGCTTCCCTGCCGAGATTATAGCTTTTCTCGGCGTTTAGCATTGATTACAAAAAGGTAATAAGTATAAGATTGTTATTCTACATTCCCCCGGGGAGTCTCGTTCTATAAAACAAAATGCAAAGCTTTCACAGGAGAATATATGAGTATTACCGCCCCGATAAAATGTACCGTTTAGTTAAAATATCTCGAATAAATTAATTATAACGATTGCATTAGTAATATCGGAGGTAGGAATAAGAATCAAGAAAAAAATGTCTGGAAATCCTATAATTGTGTGCGTTTATTCGTTTTCAGAATGCTTAAATCTTTACTATCAAAGCACTTGTGATTTAATCCGTCACGAAGCACTTAAGTCATTTTTTTGCCGGGACTTACAGAACCAAAGGCTAATAACCATGAATATCCCTATAGGTTACTGTCGGGTGTTAATGATCGGGCGCAGCAGCATTACATCGGCTCTGTCTCGCCAAACTGATAACAGACAAGTCCTACCAAACGGCGTGGTGGGCAAGCATTGGGTTTGTTTTGGCTTTGTTTTTCCCAATTGACCAGGTGTACATTTGTTCGTATTCTCTTATTAATAAATCACTTACGTTTATTTGACTTTTTCGGAAATTGGCTTTGTTTGTTAAAAAAGGGTGAATTTGTAGTGCGCGCTCTACAGTTGTAGAGAACAGACGACAGAAGACAGATGGCAGAGGACAGAAGCTTATGTAGCGTATAGCGTGGAGCGGATAGGAAAATGCAAAAATCAAAGTAAAAAGTGTAAAACCACAACTCAAAATGTAAAATGTGTTTCTTCCCATACTATTGCTTGCGGGTTCCGAATGTTACTGGTTATTGGTAAATGATTATTGGATAAAGACTTAAGGCTCCGCAATAATTAGTATTTAGTATCTCGTATTTAGTATTTCGCCGGTTGAGGCCGGAACGGCCGGCATTATTTTTTGACAACAGATTCAAGACTTAAGGCTCCTGGTTGCTCAATTTTACATTCGTAATTCTAAACTCTCAATTGTCGTTTACATTATACCAAACTTAGGTGAAATGTTCAATGAGAATATAACTTTTTTTGAAAAAAATAATTGGTCGTGCGTGTTGAGTATCGCGTATTGCGTCCCATTAGAAAAAGAGAAGACATATTTCTAACGGGATAAACTGGCGAAAAAGGGTGTTTTTTGACACAAAATGGGGGAAAACGGTCAAGAATTTGTCCAACGTCAATTATAAATCCCCTTACCCGTTGCCTCATCCACGGATGTTACCATAACCAGAACCCATAAGTAAGTCAACACCTCAGAAGGAGGCCGCCCCCATGGGGGCGGCGAAAAATAACAAAAAAAACGATTCGCCCCTCTTAAGACATATCCTCCGGTGGAACGTATCGGCCTCATATTCACGCCGCGCTGGTCACACCGATTACTTCGCTTTTCCCTTTCTTAGCCCTTTCGTTCATGCAAGCATACACGAGTTTTCTCGCCGGTTAAGGCCGAGACGAACGGCGTTTTATAAAAGAAATCCGCTGGTGTGCATCAAGCTGTCAAAGACATAGAATAGCATGGAAAGTGGATATTAGCAAGTTGGATTCGGCAAAACGGTAATGAAAACGGGAGTATTTTTCTTTATGGCAGCCGGCATTTACGGCTGCGGCTGAAAACACTGAGACGCTCTCTACATTGCGGGCATCTTGCTGAGAGCTCGGTCAACGACCGGCGTGTATTGACGGTGTAAACCCTGTGCTCTTCAGGGAGAAATGACAGGTCAAATTCTGGAAGGGGTGATTTGTGCAGCATGCCCCTGTTTTTCATCTCCAGAGCCAGTTGGTCGTGTCTTTCTCTTAGGCCGGAGGGCTGGAGGAGATTTAGCCTGATGTAATTTTTTATTCCTCTTTTGCGCCGGAGGTGGCCGGTGAGCATGTGACATTCCACATGCTCACCAAGCAGGTGTCTGTTGCACATAACGGCAGGATTTACCATCCACATTCGCATTCATAGCTCCTTGAAAATAAACGACTTCAGGTTGTAAAAACCTGAATCCCGAGGACCATTCTACCAGAAGCAGGGGGGATTGGCAAATTGTGGGACGTAGGCCGGGCCGCAAGTGCGGGTTGCAATGCCGTCGTATTTTAACACCTCGGCCCCTCAAGTATTTGTGAATGTTCCCGCGTGCAAAAATGCCTGGAGTAAGGGAAAAAATGTTTGTGAACGTCAAAAACTATTGACCATCTCCGGTTCACAGGCTTACACGGACCTGCCTGGAAAGTATGTTACCTGTCAAAGGAGGATTTTTAGCATCAACTTGTAAGAGGCTGATATTTGTTACCTCTTTGTTACTGTTTGTGTCTGTTTGCTCATGATATAAATGCTGCAATATTTACAAAGTGAATATGAAGCAAGTGAAAGGGACTCACGGTGATTTTGACAAGGAAGTCTGCGAGAAAAATGACAATTGAAAATTCTGAACCGATGATAAATTCAGGTTCAGAGATGTTAAAGCAAAAATATGCAGAGAGTTTTGAAAAGTGAGCCATGTCACTCTCATGGACGAAGTCCAAGCCGATGATATTGGATAATAATGTCAATTCGAATGAAGCGATTCGTGTTTCGCAATACAACTGCGAAGAAATATCGTTTGATCAGGAAAGCAACAGAAACTTATCTTCACACTACTGGTACGCACTGTATACTCGCCGACATCACGAAGGTATAGTTGTCAATATATTGAAAGCAAGAGAAATTGAGACCTATCTTCCTGTGTTAGAGGAACGCAGGCGTTGGACCTATCGAACCAAAGTACTTAGAGTACCGTTATTTCCCAACTATGTATTTGCCCGTTTCGATAAAGAAAGAAGACTTGATGTTGTTAGTGCGAAGGGGGTTATTCAAATTGTGGGAACTCCTTACGGACCCTCCCCCATACCAGATACTCAAATAGAAGCTGTTCAGATTATGATAGAGTCCAAATTGAAGAAGGACCCCTATTCATTTCTTGTCAAAGGGATGCGTGTTCGAGTTAAACGAGGACCGCTTAAAGGCCAAGAAGGAGTATTATTGCATAAAGGAAACATTTACCGTTTTGTTGTGTGCCTTCCGGTATTAGGCCAATCAATAGGTGTCGAAATCAATGCCTCTGCTTTAGAAGCCATTTAAGTAAAGCTGAACAATTATTAGTTAATGCGACATGTGGGCAGACCCTTTGCGAGGGATATAGGGAGAATTTGTGCGAATGAAAGGACAAGATTATTTTACCGTTAATATCAATATACGAGGGCTGACAATGCCGGCTGAAGTTAATTATTGTGATGTGGAATTATGTTAAGTTTTCAGTGTAAGCGGGAAAGCCTAAGCGGTGAAATAAAACAGTAAGTACCGGTCCCCTCCTTTCCGCGTTATAGTGTGCTGTGGTTATCTGTACCGCAGCAGCTGTTTTCTTATATCTATAAATATCACGTCGTCGGTTCCTTTAGGATTGGCATCGATTCTGTTCAGGTCTGTGCTGATTCGGTTGCCTCTTGAGTCTGACGGCTCGGGCGCCCTTGAGAACCCGGGTTTTCACCCTTGAGACTTGGGATGCTTGATTTTGAGTAAATTGAACGTGAATCGATAAAGCTAAACAACAAAAAGGCCGGGAAAATAGCAGCAGGTCCAATATTTCTATGCGCAGTATTCTTATGGACCGTACTTTGGGGAGTTACCAGGCTAACAGGATGTGTAAAATCCTAATCGTCGCAGTTCATCAGTTATGAAAACCAATTTGGCTGGTAAGTTTGTTTCCATGAGTTATTTTTCTCAAATCTTCTTCTGTAAGGAAGTTCTTCATGCTGGTTCTTAGCAGACAAAGGAATGAATCAATTAAGATCGGTGATGATATAGAAATAATTATTGTTGATGTCTGTGGTGATAAGGTACGACTAGGCATAAACGCTCCTAAAGAAATTCCCGTACATCGCAAAGAAATCTACGAAATAATTCAACGTGAAAAAGCTGAAGAATACAATCCAGCCAAGGCCATTTGACCCTGCGGTTATATAAATAACGAAGCAACCTGTAAACTGATAGCAAATTGCGTAAACCAACAGGATCCCAACAACATACTGCTCATTCCGTCTTGCCTGTGATTTTAGGTTGGCTGGCGATGTTTATTTTCGCCTGTCACGCCAGCACACATATGGTAGGTGCGGGTGACACCTGGGTAGCCTTGGCGTGTGGCAGGCATTTTTTAAATCACGGTGTTGATACGGTTGAGCCATTTAGTGCCAATTCACACAAAGCCGGACCGACAGAAGAAGATATCAAAACCTGGCCCACGTGGGCTCAGTGGATTACCGATAAAGTTGGGATTGAGGCTGTCAAATATTGGCATCCAACCGGATGGATAAATCAGAACTGGCTTACACATGTTATTTTCTACTGGCTTACGTACGAATCGCCTTTTGCCGATGCAGATACATTTTCATTTAATTCGCTTGTTTACTGGAAATTTTCTGTTTACATGCTGGCGGTTGTATGCGTTTATTCCACAACTCGCTTCTTAGGTGCTAATCCGGCTCTTTGTTCATTTTTTTCGTGTTTGGCAATGTTTGTAGGTCGCAGCTTCCTTGATATACGACCAGCCGGCTTTTCTAACCTGCTTGTAGCTGTCTTTTTACTTGTGCTTGTCCTCACGACGTACCGAAACGTATTGTACATATGGCTGATTGTACCAATAACGATATTCTGGTGTAATGTGCACGGCGGGTATCTTTATGTATTTATAATGCTTTTTCCCTTTGTGGTTCTGAATTTTCTAACGCTTTTATCTAAAAAGAGTTTTGTCTCTATAGGTTTAAGAGGGATATGCCACACGATTGCCGCCGGTTTTGCCACGTTTTTGTGTCTGATTATATTTAATCCGTTTCATCTGACAAACATGACACACACATTCGTTATCAGTGTCAGTAAGCATGCCGAGATGTGGCGAAGTGTTAATGAATGGCATCCCGCATTCGAGTGGAACAATCCAGTCGGTGACGAGATACCTTTTTTGATTATGTACATAATTGCCTGGACAGTTCTTTTAGCCTGGCGTTTAACTTTGTTATCGACTTCCCGATTGATTAAAATCCGTCTCAAACACAATCAAAAGGTGAATTCTGACGTTTATCAGTTGCCCAAAATTGACCTGGCATTAATGGCTATTGCTGCTCTTACCATTTACATGGCAATTCGTTCTCGGAGATTCATACCGATAGCAGCTATCGCGGCATGTCCTGTTATTGCCATGTTTATAGACCAGATAATTCGAATGATTTCTGCAACCCGAAACTTCGGCAGGTACAATCGTTTCTTTGTCAGCCCGACATCAGCAAGGCATAATTTGTGTCTTACATATGCAGGAATCGCATCAGTATTATTTTTCGGCACGTGGTGGGGTCTTAAATTCAAGCGTGTATATCTGGATCCATGGCCTACTGATTTGAAGCTGAATTCTGTTTTTATGCGCATGACTGCCTCGCATGCAAAGCCGTTTTACGCATGTCAATTTATAAAAGACAACAAACTGGAAGGTAAAATGTTCAACTACTGGACCGAAGGCGGTTTTATTGCCTGGGGGCAACGGCCCGATCCGAACATGGGCCGCACTCCTCTGCAACTATTTATGGACGGCAGAGCACAAGCAGCTTACGAACCTGAATTTTTCAGGCTATGGAATGATATTATGTCTGGAGGTCCGACTGTGCACAGTTCCAGGCTCGAAAAAATGAAACTGAAAAATTCCGATTACACAGAAGTTGGCGAATGGGTAGATGAGCAGCTTAAAAAACACGATGTCTGGGTAGTACTAATGCCTGCGGGCCAGTGGAATACACCTTTCACAAGAGGTCTCGAACGTAACCCCAATTGGCGTCTTGTCTTCTTTAACAATAAACAAAAGCTGTTTGTTGATGTTAGAACGTCTCGGGGTAAAGAGCTTTTGGAAGGTATGTTTAATGATAAGACGATGTACCCGGATGATTTTTCCAGAAACCTCGTCAAGGCCCACAATATGCTCCTGTTTGTTGAAGGTAAAGATGCTAAAAAGAAGGGTCTTGACTTCGCTGTTAAAGCTTTTGAGCTTAACCCGTCCCAAGCTCCAATGATTGAGATATTGATGGCAAGCAGATTTGCCGAGCTAATACCGCATATCGATAAGTTTTGCCAGGATTACCTTGATGACTTTACAAAAAACCAGGTCCGTTATGCCAGACAGGACGGCTACTATAACAAAATTTCTGCGGCTGTGATGGCATTCGATTATCTGCAGAGAGCAGCCAAACGGCAAAAAAACCAGAGAAAAGCAATTCTTTATGCTGCCCATATAAACAACTTAAACAGCGAACGAAAACAAGTACTTAAGGGAAAAAGGTGGTAAGCAGCGGAAATGAATTCACAGTTTAGGGGCCGGAGAGAAAAAGGTGCGCGAATTGCGTTTATGCATTACATCGTGCGACATTCCAATATTGCAGACCGTCTGCGGAGTAATTTCTCAGAAGCAATACCGTCTGCGATTAAGATCATTGAAAATGGTCCGAAAGTTATCGCGGCGATAAAAGATATACCGGAAGATACGGTTTTGGGAAAGATAATTGATGCGGCAGAAAAATGCTTACCTCAAGTAATCAGTTCTTTCGAATCCAAATGTAAGCTGGTTTATCAAGAACAAGAAAAGTAATTCAGATATAATTCCACATAGATCCGACCAACTCTCATAAGTTTCAACACTGAAGTGCTGTACTCTTGCTGCATCGTTATGCAATAAACACCAATTTTTATTAATTCCTCGCGTATCCGAGACAGGGTCTGCTAAAGGGATTGCTTCCAAAAGTAAGAGCCAATCGTTGATCGCCAAATTGACTTGGGGGAGTTGTTGTCAATGCAAAGCACTTTGAAAGCAAATAAGTCTGTGAAGGCTACCGATACGGAAGTCCAGAATAACATTAGGTTAGCTACTCGAATCTTTGATGAATACGGAGATGCAATTCGCGAGATGATTCGTTTTCTTGTTAATAACGAATCGATAGTTGATGATATCTTTCAGGATCTTTTTGTGTCTCTGGTGCATAAACCGATTCCTCCCGGCATTGAAAATATCAGGGGATACCTTTACAGGGCCGTTAAGAATGATGTTCTTGATGAAGCCATTCGAACAAAAAACTATCGAATCCGGAATCAAAAATATGCCGAACTTCACACCGAACAAGTAAGGTACCGCAACCCTGAAGATGTTGTAATCCTGTCAGAAGAGATACAGAAACTTTTTAACATTGTTGAAAGACGGCTAATGCCACATGAAAGAGAGGCTGTTATTCAGCTATACCGGTTTGATCGTGACAACAATGAGGCTGCTGAAGCGATGTGCATAAATAGAAGAAGCTTTTCTCGTTATCTTTGCACAGGATTGAAAAAAATCTGTCGGTTTGCCCGTGAAAATGAACAAGATCCAACAGATCTTTCCTGTATCTTATAGGGTCTACTTTAATAACTTGTATAATTACAATAATTCTAAATCCTTAAGAAATTCCCCTTGATTATATTTGAAAGGAAGATTGTTAATACCAGACCAAGAAGGGCTTAAGTGAATTAAGACAGTTGTGCCCCAATATCGAAAGGTTAGAAGCGTCCGGCAAAACTCCCGCCTTAACAATTAAACCTCATTTACTGAGTTATGAAAACTGTGGGGGAATGACAACGGTGGAAGTTTTAGCGTTGCATGAAAAGATAATGGGAATATCGAATGAGTTTTACGGCAAGCCAAAGAGAAAAGGGAATAGTTAGAAGCAGCGTATAACTTGTGGACGTTCAAAATTATAAATTATCGGTTTTTATGCTGTTTCTAAACGAGCAGGACAGCATTGCTTATCATAATCAACATCCAGCTTTTTCTGAAGGATTTGCCTGCTGATATTCTTGCTCACACATATCACGGCTCGCAGAACCAGCCGACTTATACCATTAAAGAAATTTTGGAATCCCATAGCAACAATCGCCAATGATGAGCAGGTCACCTCGAAAAAACAGACTCGCGGAGAAGCCTATAAGACCACATACATCCCAAAAGGCTTTTCCTGAGCAACATCGAGACAAGAACAAGATTGCGTCTTTCGCTATAATCACGATTCTGGCCGTGATACCTTTTTCTATGGGCAAATACCTTGAGTTCAATACTCCGGGCCCATACGACAGTGGGGCATATGTTTACTCGGCCAAACACATCTTAGACGGTGCCAGGATAGGTATAGAGGAAAAGCCGACGTCTCATATGGGCACACTGTTAGTGAATATGTTGGGGGTCTGGTTATGTGGCTTCAATGAAACCGGTCCCAAGCTGATACAATCGATTCTCCAGGCTACTGCCCTGGTGGTGATGTTTGTAGCGATGCGCAAAGTCTTTGGTACATTTCCTGCAGCAGTGGGAGTGATAGTAGCATCTATTTATCTGTCGGCACCCCTTATTGCGAAATTCGGCAATGTTAAAGAACAGTATATGATTGCTTTTATGATAATGGGGGTAAGCTGCTTTATACTCAGGCAATCAGAGGGCAAGTGTTGGTTGGCGATATTGTCCGGGGCATTTCTTGCTTGGGCACCAATATTTAAGGCAACCGGAGTTTCGGCTTTATGTTCTGTTGGATTATTTGTAATTATTCAGCCAATACTTGGGCACAGAAGCTGGAAACAGACAGGGATTGATATTGGTTTGTTGCTGACGGGAGCAGCTCTAAGTTTAGGTCCGGTTTATTTATGGCTTTTTATCGTGAAAGCACCAGTTGGCTATTGGCCTTATTCATTTGCCTGGAAGTTACTTGGGTCAATAGGCGGTACTGCCGCTACGGTTTCTTACATTTCAGATGCTCGAAGTCTAAGTTCATTTCCCCGGCAGTTGCCAAGAGTGCTGCGATATTACAGTCTTTTGATTCTCCCAATAGCCCTGGCGGTAGGTGCTATAGCTATGCGACTTTACAGGATACTACTTAGCATAATGTTTGCGTTAGAGGAAGGGCAAAAGAAGAATTATGACCACTATGTTCTTTTGTTTGCATGTTGGTGGCTATTCGATATGGCATTTGTGTGGATCAGTCCACGTTCATATGAGCAGTATTATCTTCCGTTAAATGCTTCGGCGGCAATGCTGGGCGGATATCTGATTGCCGTTTATAGAGATACATACGCAAGTAGTGTTTTAGATAAAGTCAGATGGTTGCTTATCTGTCTTGCGGGCATTATTTGTATGACAGCAATGTCATGGCATATATTCTTTGGTATAGAAAAGAGTCCGCATTCAGGTGCTGCTTACGGCCAAAAACGCAGAGGTTATATCCAAAAACTGCATGAAATTTCAAGGCGAAGAAAGACCAATTCAAAGGGGGCTTGGGAAGCAACAGGTGAATACATCCGTGAACATTCTGTTCCAGACGACAGGATTTATGTTTGGGGCTGGTATCCTGGTATCTATGTAAGTGCACAGCGATTAAGTCCTGCTCCAAGCGCATTCACGAGTGAAATGCACGTCAAATCACCGGAAATGCTTTCCGAAATGATCAGGGAATTACTGGATAGTTTTCGAGAGGAGATGCCCAAATATATAGTTGACAGCCGAAAGCGGCATTTTCCATGGAACAGGCCTCCCCTTGAATTATGGCCTCAGACACAAAAAGGGTTTGTGTCGACTAATAAAAGAACAATAGAGGAATACAACCTGTCGCACTCAAAGATGCTAAGTGAAAGAATCGGAACCGATGAGGCTTTGCGATATGAAGCAATGAAACCATTTAGAGAATTTGTCATGGGAAATTATACCATCATTCGAAAATTCGGACCTCATGTTCTTTTTGAACTGAAAAAGAGCAGTGATAACAAATAGAAAGCTTCTTACATGGGAAATCATTCGGATGATCAGACAGTTATGGATTTAGGTTGTGGACCAGATGGATTAGCTGCCTGATATAAACCGTCAAGGAACGGGCAAAATTTTATCTGCTTCTAAAAAGACGACATTGTCGGTGGAACAAGTAAAACTATCCATCATAATGGTTTAAGAATGATATTTGGGACATCAATTCTTTACCAAGATATCGAAGGCAGATAATCTTTGGTGTGAAGTTTTGTGGTAAGGATTTCTAACAACGACCTTGACGAGGCATGAATTTTAAAAAAAAGAGATAATTGCTCAAAGTATGCCAAAGGCTGATTTGTCAACCTGGAAATCCGGTGCTGTGACGGCATTATTTGCCGTTTTTATCGTCAGCATTACTCTTAATAGTATCGGTTTAAGCTGGGGACAAACCGGACATATCCCGTGGCAGTCTGATTCACTTGGCGGCGTGACTACCCTCCGCCAGATGCCGTACTTGTTTGGAAAGTGGAAATACAAATATCCAAGAGTTCAGTTTTTGATTAATGCCGCATTTTACAAGCCAATGTTGGATAAGTGGACAAAGAATCCTGTTTGGAGTACTGTTGAGGGCAATTCCAAAGCAGTGCCACGAGTACTCGATTTTAACCGTATCAATACATTAATAATTATTTCAAACATAATTTCTGCCATTATGGGAACAGCAACTGTCGCAGCTGTTTTTTTGATGGTTAGAATACTTTTCGATGACTTTCTGGCCAGTTTTCTGGCCGCCCTTTCACTTGCCTGCTGTCACCTGTTTGTTTTTTACAGTCACCTTGGGAATGTTGATGTTCCGGCAACATTTTGGTTTTCGTGGGGAATGTATTTTGCCATCAAGGCTGTTTATATCGGGAAATGGCAACATTTTTTGTTAGCAGGACTTTTCTGTGCACTTTCCGCATGCACAAAAGACCCAATGCCTGTATTCATAGCCGGTTTGGTGCTTGCCGTATTTATAGCGATGTTAAAAAATGCCCGGAGCCAAGGCAAGGCGTTTAAAGAAGCGTTATGCTCCATATTCAATATGAAGCTGTTAGTCGCTATAGTAGCATTCCTATTTGTTTATGCTCTTCTAAATGATATTCTTACTTTTCCATCCGCATTTGTGGAAAGGTTTAGCCACTGGATTGGAGGACGTGGTGTAACCGCTTTTAACAAGGGATTCGTGGGGCAAGGTCCGTTGCTTTGGGGTGCATGTAAAGTGATGTACGGGGCATTTGGATGGCCCTTGCTTGCATCTATTTTAATATCGCTTGTGTATTGTGTCATTAAAAATCCCTGTAAATCAATGTTAGGAATAATTCCAATTGTTTTGTTCTATATTGTGATTGTGGTTAATGTTCGTATGGTAGCACCGCGGTTTTTTATACCAGCTTTCCCGTGTCTGGTGTTATTTGTAGGGAAAGGCTTTGCGGATTGGCTTCGCTGGCATAAATTCTCGTTCTTTTTACGAGTAATACCTGTGATAATGATCTATGTATTTTCAGCATTGTATTGCATTGGCCTTGATTTGGAGATGCGTAATGACTCTCGATATGATGCTGAAAACTGGTTTGTCGAAAATGTTAGTCCCAAAACCCATGTTGGTGTTTTATGTAATGTTCGGTGGGGGCCGAGACTGCACATATTGGGATATAATTGCAGTTTCCGTGCTCCTCTGAGAAAAACTAATATTGGTGAAGAAGTGCTTAAGCAGAGACCCTCGTACCCCAAATACTTAATCCTGCTTGAAAATAAGCTCTCCATATTCAATCAAAATTTCCTGGAGTCAATTTTTGACGGTTCGCTCGGCTATAAGAGAGTAGCAAGATTTGAAAACAAATATCTCTATCCCCGTAAGACTATATTCGGCATTGCAGGCTGGCCTGTTTCCAAGACACACCTTGTCAGCCCTGCAGTAGAAATTTACGAAAAGAGTCAGGACGACCCATTTTCGTAAGCTTAATTGTGCCTCTTGTGTATTAGAGTCCTCACGATATTCTTTTGTTTGTTCTTTAATGGGCCACAGTATGTTATTCGTTTTAAATCCACAAATTTTAAGCCGCCCGAAGGAACTGTTTAATCGAACTGTAAGGACTTCAATGTCAATGTTGTCAGAATATTTGCTCCGCAACACGCAGATTCATTCGTTCATACCGGAAGTATTGAGGCTAAAAATGCGGTTGAGTTTGTAAGGAAATGTTAGCGTACAAATATCAGCTTTATCGCCGAGGATTCTCGAATAGGACCAAATGTTGGCGGAAGATACTATAAACTATAGGGCATAAATACTATAGCAATATAAAGTAAGCCGCAATCAGCAGGTCCACATGAATTTATTACAACTATACAAGCAGATAAGAAATTGTTTATAAACATTTTTGGTCTGCGAGAAAAATGCTACTAAAGCACAACAGGCAACATAAGTAAATACTGCTTTCCATGCCGATTCGATAATGAATAAGGCACTCACAAATTTTCCATTTTTTATCAGAAGCACAGTCCAAAACTGCTTTTTACCGGTCTTTGTAAAAACAGAAAAAAGCTAATAGTAAGAAGATGTGGTTTGAAAATACTTATGCTGAATCATGAATTCCCGCCCGTTGGCGGTGGAGCGTCACCGGTTACTTTTGAATTATGCAAACACCTTGTTGCCAGGGGACATCAAGTCGATGTGGTAACAATGCATTATGACAATCTGCCGCGGTTTGAAACTGTCAGTGGCGTAAATATATACAGGACGGCCGCGATTCGAAGGAGAGCAAATATCTGCCATACCTATGAATTGGCAACATATGCACCGGGGGCGTTTAGAAAAACCATGCAACTGGTACGGCACAAAAGGTACGATATTATTCATTGCCATTTTATTGTTCCCGGTGGTTTGCTGGCATGGCTGATTAACAGATTAACCGGGATCCCATTCTTGATTACTTGTCATGGCAGCGATGTGCCGGGTTATAATCCGGATCGTTTTGGATTGACGCACAAATTAATACAACCGATATGGCGGATATTGGTAAGTAAGAATTTACAACTAACAACGCCGAGCAATTCCCTGAAAGAATTAATATTAAAGCATTATTCACATGCCAGAGTTGATGTTATCTCAAACGGCATAGATACAGACTTCTATCGTATTGGCAAGAAAGAAAAAAGTATTCTTGTGTGTAGCAGAATGTTTCCACGAAAAGGCTTGCAGTACGTAATAAAAGCCATAAAGGAAATGTCCATAGACTGGGAGGTGAACATAATTGGGGAAGGACCATATCTACCAGAATTAAGAGAAGCTGCAAAAGACTCAAAGGTATTAATTAAGTTCTGGGGGTGGTTAGATAGAAATGACCAGAAATTTCGTGAATTGTTCAACAAAAGTTCTATCTTCATTTTTACATCAGAAGCAGAAAGCTTTGGAATGGTTATAGCCGAGGCAATGGCTGCCGGCAATGCTATCATTGCATCAGATATACCCGCCCATAGAGAAGTATTAGCCAATACCGGACTGTTTGTGGAAGTGAGAAACTCAAAACAAATTCGTAAACAGCTGCAAAAGCTTATTGACGATGAACAACTACGCAAGTACTTGCAAAAGCAGGCAAAGAAACGTGTTGACGAGATATTTAATTGGTCGGCGGTTACCGATAAATTCGTAGCGTGTTACAAGAATATAACCGGAAACAAAGCA
>SMTZ1_10005296_pt1 | contig 17349 bp, 13 predicted proteins | sample DeeMarSWOR136_30_FD_25667 | JGI IMG/M metagenome (IMG submission 25667)
GCGCGCTTCCATCGGCCTGCTTACTACCAACTGGCCCAACACATTGAAGAAGAAAAAGGGGAGTTTTTTCTCCCCTTGCACGGACAAAAGTATCGAATCCCCTACAAAAAACTTATGTAAGGCTTAAGGCTCAAGGCAAAGCGATCATCCAACTAAGACTTCCCCACGCCTTACGCCTTTAGCCTTCGGCCGCCTCACGATGCTTCGCCGCTGTCAAACGATTGCAATATCTCGATCTCCGCTTTGCTCTTCAGGTTATCGAGCCATTCCCTGAAAACCTGCTGCTGTTTCAAGAGCGCGAGGTTCTGGCGGTACGTCTTTTCTTCTTCTTCGAACTTTTTCTCATCAATGCCTTTCCGACCTTCCCATCGGATGACATAGACTCCTTTCTGGGTGTCGAAGACCTTATCAGGATAGGGCTTGTCTTCGCTCAGTCCGAAGGCGACTTCCGTTATTTCAGGATCATAGCCGATCTGGGGTATGGAACCTTGGCGTGTAAAGAAACCCGTTGTCTTGGCTTCGAGTCCATTCTCTTTTGAAAGGGCAGTCCAGTCCTTACCTTCTTTGAGCTTCTCCAGATATTTTTCCGCGGAAGACTTTGCCTCTATGGTGGCGAGATGGTTCGTATAGTCCGCCTTCACTCTATCCTGAACCTCCTCCAATGCAGGCAAAGCCGATGGCTTTTTGTCCGTGACCTGGAACAGGTAGAACTTGCCATCCAACTCCATGAGCTCACTCACATCCCCTCTTTCAAGAGAGAAAAGGGATTGTCGCACCTTCTCGTCGCCCCCGATTTTGGGTATTCTCTCGTCCTGAGCGAAATAATCCGTCTCTTCGGCAGGAATCTCGTTTTCGGACGCATAGGCTTTCAGATCCACATCGTAGGGCATTTGATCAATAAGGGACAGGGCCTTCTCATGCGCCAGATCTGCGGTGATCACGCTCGTGAAGTTCTCCAGGATTTGGTCTTTCACCTCTTCCAGACTCTTTGTGCGCGCTTCTTTGACATCCTCCACCTTGATAATGTGGTAACCAAAGCGCGTCCTCACCAGGTCGCTGATCTCGCCCTTATTCAGGTTGAAGGCCGCCTCCTCAAAGGGCTTCACCATATCGCCTTCGGAAAAATAGCCGAGGTCTCCCCCTTCTTTAGCCGTCGGCCCCTCGGAATGTGCTTTCGCGAGAGCCGCAAAATCTTCGCCAGCCCGCGCTTTCCCCAACACAGCAAGCGCCTTTTCCTTGACCTCTTTTTCCTTTTCTTCGGAGGCATCCTCATCCAGTTTAAAAAGAATATGCCTGGCCTTTACTTTCTTTTTCTCTCTGAACATCTCTATGTTTTCTTCATAATAGGCCATGACTTCTCCATCCCTGAGGACCACCTCGTCCTTATAACTGTTCGGATCCACAACCATGTAAGTCAGCTTAATCTTCTCGGGGATCCGGTACACATCTTTGTGCTCATCAAAGTACTTCTCTAAACCGGCCTCATCGATCTTGACCGAATCCTTATACTTCTCCGGCATGAATTCAACAAAACTGACCTTCACCGCTTCGTTGTAAAAGGTGTAACGCTCTCGAACCTCCGCCTCGGTCACCGGCGAGAAAGTCATCAAGAATTGAGACACCTTTTCGTGGAGCAGTTCCTGCGCAATAGCCGCCTCAAAATCCTCCGGTTTCATCCGGTTGTTCTGAAGGAGCGCCATGTATCTTCTCTCATCGAACTGGCCCTGAAATTGGAATCCCGGATAAGCCATGATCTTTTCTTGGATTTCCTTCTCGGTCACGTCCAATCCGACCCTTTTCGCTTCTTGGCTGATCAGCCTCTGATTGATAAGGGTGTCCAAGGCTCTGTTTTTTATGTTAAAGAGCTTTATGAGATTGTCACTCCAGGCATCCCGATATTGCCTTTGAAGGCCTTCGAGGAGGTTTCTGTAGGCTTTCTGGTATTCCACGCCACTGATGAGCTCACCGTTGACGTAGGCGATCTTCACGCCTGACCTTGCCGTGAATGAGTAGCCGAAGTAAAAAATGAAGACCACGGCGATGATCCCGATCAAGAACTTGATTAGCCACGACTTGGCATGCCTTCTCATTAAACTCAGTACCATTCAGCTTCTCCTCCTGGATTGCTGGGACACACACAAAATCCACCCAAACCATCCCCGAGGGGAAGAGTTTGGGTGCGGGTGCGCTGGTGTAGGTTTGGATTCGTTTTTTCTATGACGGTGGTTCTATAGCATCTTGGGACACTTGTGTCCATCGGAATTTGTGCTCGCCCTATTATTTGGAAAATTGCGAATCCCTCACTCCCTGAATTCCTTAATTTTCTTCGCTACAGCGTAGTAAGTCACCGGCACCACAATCAGGGTGAAGAAGGTCGAGGCGAAAAGCCCGAAAATCAGGGCCCATGCCAGGCCGGAAAACACAGGGTCTAGAGTAATGGGCCAGGCACCCAAGGCGGTTGTGGCAGCGGTGAGGACAATGGGCCGGAGTCTGATGGCCCCGCTCTGCAAGATGGCTTCTTTCAGAGGCACCCCGTTCTTGATGGCATCTTGTATAAATTCGAAGAGAACCAAGGAGTTGCGAATCACGATACCGCCCAGGGCGATCATTCCAATCATGCTCGTGGCGGTAAAGAAAACAGGGTTTTCAAATCCGCCCACAGTTTCTGCGAACAGGAGATTAAACAGCCAGAATCCAGGCATGATTCCAATAAGAGTCAGGGGAACAGCCACCATGATGAGCAAAGGCATGAAAAAGGAGTTCATCTGAATGACGAGCAGAATGTAGATGCCCATGAGTGCCGCCATGTTCGCAATTCCCAGATCGCGAAAAACGCGAAGGGTGATCTTCCATTCGCCTTCACCGGCCCAATCCACCCGGATGCCTTGTGGCGGCGGGTTCTCCTTGAGCTTTGACTGCATGTCCAGAATGGCCTCTGCAGGCGCTCGGCCCGCCATCTCCCCGAAGACATACGCCACCCGTTCCAAGTTCTTGTGATAAATGGGTTGATCCTCAGGCACAGGGGTGAAAGTCCCGATTTCCGCCAGGGGGATCATCTTTCCTGCCCCTGTTTTGACAGGGATTTGTGAAAGAGCGGAAACGCCTGTTCGCTTCTCTCGAGGGAAACTCAGCCGCACAGGCAAACACTGACGCTCTCCGGAGGTATGCACCGTGGCCTGATCACAGCCCATAGCCAGATGTAGGGTCTGAACCACCATTTCAGGCGATATGCCGTGAAGGGCCGCTTTTTCTTTGTCGAGCACAAAATCCAGTCGGTCCCTCGGCATCTCCGAAGTATCGTCAATGTCCACCACAAAGGGCTCCCCTCTCATCACAGATTCCACGTACCCCGCACCCTCGATGAGTTCCTGGTAAGACTTCTCCGGAGTGCCGTAGATCTCCGCCACAACCGTGGAAACGACCGGCGGACCTGGAGGAACCTCGACGATTTTGAGTTCGGCCCCGTGCCTTGCTGCGATCTTCTCGAGATCCTTGCGCAGCCTCAGAATGATCTCATGGCTCTGCTGTTGCCGTCGCCGTTTGTCCGCCAAGTTCACGCGAATGTCCGCCAAGTTTCCTGATTCACGAAGGTAGTAATGTCTCACCATGCCGTTGAAATCCATGGGCGATGCGGTGCCCACGTAGGACACAAAATTGGTCACCTCCGGTACCCCCTTCAAATACGTCTCAAAATCCCGGATGACCCTGTCGGTTGCTTCCAGAGGGGTTCCCTCCGGCATGTCCATGACGATTTGAAACTCATTTTTGTTGTCAAAAGGGAGCATTTTGAGGGGCACATAGCGGAAAAAGGCCAAACCCATGGACACGACAAGGAGGAGCACTATCACCAGGATGAGCATCACCCGCTTGATCCTGGATTCCAGCAAGGGCCGGACCAGCGAGCGGTACCCCCGCTTGATCCACGCCGGCGTGACGTCTCTCTCTGCAACCTCCCCCCCGCTTTGTTCACCCCGGCCCAGGCCCTTCAAAAGCCTGTGAGACAGCCAGGGCACGATGGTGAGGGCACACAGGGTGGAAAATGTGACCGTCAGGGGCACATTGGCGGCCATGGGCGCCATGTAGGGGCCCATCATGCCGGTAATGAAGAACATGGGGGTGAAAGAGACGATGATGGCCAGGGTGGACATGATTACCGGAGGCAAAACCTCCTTAACCGCAAACAGGGTTGCCAACAGCGGCCGCCTTCTCCCCATGAGAATATGGCGCTGAATATTGTCCACATTGGTGATGGGGTCATCCACCACCAGCCCGAGGGAAAGGATGAGGGCGAACAAGGTGACCCGATTGATGGTGTAGCCGAAGAGAAAATTGACAAACAGGGCTAGGGAAAAACTGATGGGCACAGCCACAGCCACCACCAGGGCCTCACGCCAGCCCATGGTGAGGGCCAGGAGACCCACCACGGTCATAATGGCAAAGAGCAAAGCGCCCAACAGGTCATCCACCTTCTGTTGGGCTGTTTGACCGTAGTTCCGCGTCACCTCGATCCGAACGCCTTCGGGAATCACCCCACGCTTCAAATCATCCAATTTTTTCAAAATGTTTTCAGCGACCAGCACAGCGTTGGTCCCTTTTTTCTTGGCCAGGGCCAGCGTGACGGCCGGAAAAGACCGACCTTGGAGTCCCTCCCTCTCGTGGCTGTGTGAGAAGTTGATTCGGGAATGCCGGACAGCCTCCTCGGGCCCGTCCAACACCGTAGCAATGTCCCTTACGTAAACCGGCCTGCCTTCGTGCACCCCCACGACCAGGTCCTCCACTTCCTTGGCAGAACGCACAAAGGACTCACTCGTCACGGTAATTTCTCTGTTGAGGCGGCTGAAGGCGCCTGCGGTCACCGACGCATCGGTTCCCCGGAGTGTCCGCTGGACATCCAATTTCGAAACGCCCAAGCCGGCCATGCGTTCCGGTATTAATTCTACCCGGACCTCCCGTCTTCGGCCGCCCACGATGTAGGTCCGGGAGATGTCCTCCACTTCCGCAATGCGTGAGAGCACCTCTTCCCCGATCCGCCGGAGCTCGTGATCGCTGTAGCGATCCGAATAAAGGGTGAGATTCATGATGGGAACGTCATCGATCTCAACTGGTTTTTCCACCCATCCCTTGACCAGTGGGGGCACCTGGTCCATGTTCATGGTGATCTTGTTGTGCATCTTGACGAGGGACCGTTCTCGGTCTTCGCCCACAAAGAACCTCACCGTCACGATGGCCATATCGCGGCGGGAGATGGAATAAACATACTCCACACCGTCCACCTGCCACAGAAGCCTCTCCAGCGGTGTGGCCACGAGCTTTTCCACCTCCGCTGCGCTTGCGCCTGGGGCTTGAACATAGATGTCGGCCAAGGGCACCACAATTTGGGGTTCCTCTTCCCGGGGTGTCAGAAGGATGGCTGCAGCGCCCAGAGACAGGGCAAGGATGATGAACAGGATAGAAAGTTTGGATGTGAGAAACTGGTTGACCATGCGGGGGATCAACCCGCTGGGCAGGCTGTCCTTATCGGGCATCGCCCTCCCCCCCGAGGGCCACTTCTTCGTGACCGTGGAGTCCGGAGAGCACTTCTACCTTTTCGCCGATCACCCTGCCCGTTTTGACGAAGACCCTTTGCCAATCGCCCTCCGTTTCGACGGTGACCACCTCGAGTTGCCCGATGCGCTTTATCGCTTTTTTGGGCACCACAATGACCTTTTCGTCTTTCACAGGGACCAACAGGCGCCCGAACATGCCCGGCAGAAGATCCCCGTCTTCCGGCAAACCGACTTTGACGAGAAAGGTCCTTGTTGCAGGATCAGCAGAGGGGACAACCTCTTCGACTGTCCCAGCAAAGGATCTGCCCAACGCATTCACCACCACCTCGAGCTCGGTGCCGGGAGACACGCGATGGATCAAACCCTCGCGCACAAGGGCTTCTAAACGAAGCGTCCCTCTGGTCTGAAGCACCAACAGAGGTTTACCCGGTACGGCAAGATCGCCCGGCTCAGCAAGCCGTTTCGCCACCTGTCCCTCTTTCGGCGACACGATTTGTGTGTAGCCCAGGCCGATCTTGGCTTCCTCGACAAATTTCTCGGCTTGCAGCACACCCGCATCCGATTCACTCAGCGCCTCCTCAGCGCGCTGCAATGCAGCGCGGGCCTGCAAATAACCGGATTCCGCTCTCTCGAGTTCCTGGGCTGTTGCCGCTTCCGCCTCAAAATATTTCTGTGTCCGCTTGTATGCGGATTCTGCCTCTTTGAACGCCGCCTTTGCCGCTAGAAGGGCTTGGCCCGCTTGCTTGCGCTTTGATTTGGCTGAAACCAAGCCTTGCCGCGCCTGGGCCACCCGGGTCTCAATTTGTCGGCTGTCCAGCACGATGATGCTCTGACCCTTGTCAACCGTGTCACCCGGCCGGACCAGCACGTCCACGATCTTTCCCATCACCTGAGCCTCGATCTGGGTCTCTCTTTTGGGTCGGATCGTGCCCACCGCCTCGTAGAATTCCGTGATCAGCTCAATGGAAGCTTGTCCGGTCTTCTCCGGCTTGATGTCTTGGTGACGGGTTTCTTGGATGGTGCCGGGTTGAATCTTGTTCGGCGTGAAGGACCCGGCCATGTAGAGCATGAGCGCTATCAAGGCAAGCCCGCCTGCCAGTAAGATGAAGACCCGTCCTGCCCTTTTGGATGTCCCGCTCATGGCGTCGCTTTCGCCTCTTCTGCGTACTTTACCCAGTACCCTGTGCCCCGGCCTACCGAAGCGACGGCCTTCATGCGGTCGTAGTAGGCACTCCGGGCTCGAATGCGCGCCCGGTCTCGCGCGAGCTCCGCCTCCAGATAGCGCGTAATCGTGGCTGAGCCCCCTTCATACTGTTTCTTCACCAGACTGAGAGATTCCTCGGCCTGCGCCACACTCGCCTCAGCCACCTTAAGCCGGGCTGTTGCTTCGGCGAGCCTGAGATAAACGGTCTTGATGTCGAGCTGTATGGACTGGGTGGTTTTCCGATCAGCGGCCAACATCTCTTCGAGGACGCCCTTCGCTTTTGCCACTCGCGCGTTCGTGCTGAAACCCGTGAACAAATCCCAATTCAAAATGACGCCCAAAACCCAATTATCCCGGTCTGTGTCAAAATCAAAATCCGGGTCATCAAGGTAGTACCGAAACTCCGCATCGAGACGGGGAAGATATTCTGAACGGGCCATGTCCAATGCCATCCGTGACTCGACCACCTGGTGCCGCACTTTCTTGAGCTCCGGACGATGGGCCAGAGCCTGCACAAGTCCTGACCGGTAGTCTTCCGGAAAGTCTGCAGGGACATTGTCTTCCTCCTCGAGAATGAGAGGGCTGTCCGCGTTGAGGCCCATCAGATTGGCCAGCGCTGCAAGGGAGAGACTCTCGTTGTTCTCCGCCCGCACAAGGTCTTCCATGGCCTGGGCTAGGCGAACCTCCAGTGAGAGCAAGTCCGATTTGAGGGCGCCGCCCCCCTTGTACCGAACTTCCACGACCCGTTTTTGTTCCTCCACAGTACTCACCGAATCCTTGGCGATCTGGACGAAATCGCGGGCCGCCAGAACGTTGAAATAGGCATGGATCACAGACTCAACGAGGGCGTTTTCCACACTCCGGCGATCCAGCTCATGAATTTCAAGACCGGTCTCGGCCATCTTTCTCCGAAGCCAGTCCCTGCCTCCGTTGAAGAGGTTCAGTCTGCTTCGTATGCCGACTTCGTAATTCTCAAACCACCCGGGGTCGTTTATGTTGTAATCTGGGGGTAACATCCGCTGGTCGATCGTCTTGGCAAAATAAACGGAGGGTGCATCGCCTTGGATGTATTCGCCGTAAGCGGAAAGGGTGGGCCAGAAAGCTGCGGTCGCAGCATCGATCAACGCTTCGGACTGTCGGATCCTCGCGATGGCCATGTCCATGTCTGGATTCTGCTTCAGGGCCATCTTGATCGACACTTCAAGCGAAATAGGGCCGGACAGGTCCAGCGCTTGGGGTTTTGTATCCTCCGGGGCGCGGCTCGGTTCCCGGATTGGGTATGTGGCTTTAATCCGTTCGTAGGTGTACTGGTCCCTTTCCGCGCAACCTGCGCTGAGGGTGACCAAAAACATGGCGAGCCACAGGCTCGATAAAAAAAGACCTTTTTTTGTCATGACCCCTCTCCTGTGAGATGGGCGTGATTGGCTTTTCCTTGTTGGTTATTCGATTCGGGGTAATAGACGCTGGAATGACATCTCGCCTGCCAATTTAAACAAAAACGCCCTTGTATGGCAAGAAAGACTTTAAGTAATGCCAAATGTCAAAGCTCAAAATCCAAATGAAAAATCTTAAAGACCGTCTGTCTCCCTATCCCTGTTTTGGATTTGGGATTTGCCACAGTATTTGCATCTTGGACTTTGTCATTTGTCGTTTAAGAACAAGCCTTCTTCTTTCGTGTTTTCGTCCTTTCGTGCTTTCGTGATTAAGGTTCTACCTTTTATTTCATTTTTCCATTTTTTCAATATTCCCTTTCTGCCTATTTTTTCATTAGGATTTAGGGCTTGATTTGACATTTGGATTTTGCCCTGCCCTGTGGAATGCGCTCCACTGGACTAGTTCGAGAGTCCTAACGCTTCTAGACTACCAATTTCCTTTCCAGCTCGTAGCCTAACCGCTATTCCACTGGGGAACTTTGACATTCCAAGCGGAGATCTCGCCTCCCTCTTTGAGCCCGACGCCAACTCTTCCCGCGGAGCGCAACGCATCCCCCCACGACTTAGCCTTGCGATGAGCCATGGGAACATGATAGGCTCTATCTCCATGAAAAGGGTTCTGACAGGTCTCGATGTTTTCAGAGAAGAATCCTGGTCCCGGCTTAAGGGATACAGGCTCGGGCTGCTGTCCAACCAAGCCTCACTGGACAGCCGGCTAAGATCTGCCAAGGAGATCATCGCTCACCTGTTGCCTGGCCAATTAAAGGCCCTCTACGGTCCCCAACACGGATATGCGGGCTCCGAGCAGGACAACATGGTGGAAACAGACCATGCCTATGATCCTGATCTGGACGTGCCTGTGTTCAGTCTTTATTCTGGTGTGAGAGAGCCGACCAAAGAAATGCTCGAGCCCATCGACCTGCTTTTGATCGACCTTCAAGATGTGGGATGCAGGGTTTACACCTTCGCCTCTACCATGCTCGCATGTCTCAGAGCAGCGGCGCATTGGGGGAAGAAGGTCGTGATCCTCGATCGCCCCAACCCCTTAGGGGGAGAAATCGTGGAAGGTAATCTCCTACAGCCCGAGCTTTACAGCTTTGTGGGTCCATACCGCCTTCCTATGCGCCATGGATTGACTATGGCGGAGATGGCTCGAATCTTCAATCAGGTCTTTGAGCTGAACGCCCATTTGGATGTGGTCCCTATGAAAGGATGGGAACGCGCCATGATGTGGCAGGAAACCGGTTTGACATGGGTCATGCCTTCACCCAACATGCCTCTCCCTGAAACCGCACAGGTCTATCCCGGTCAGGTCATATGGGAAGGCACCAATATTTCTGAAGGCAGGGGGACATGCCGCCCCTTCGAGACCTTCGGGGCGCCCTTCCTAGACCCAAAAACCGTGATGCAACACCTTGTCCCTGATGCAAAAAAGGGATGCGCATTCCAGGAGTTTTTCTTTCGTCCCACTTTCCACAAATGGCAACAGGAGTTGTGCCGCGGCTTCATGATTCACATCACCGACCATCACGCCTTCAGGCCCTATTTCACCTCCATCGCGCTCCTAGGGGCGGTTCTGGCGGTTCATGGAGAAGAATTCGCGTGGAAACCTCCGCCCTACGAGTATGAGTCTGAGAGGATGCCGATTGATTTGATACTGGGCGACTTGTCGTTGAGGATGCAAATCGAAGAGAAGATCGATCTTTCACGAGTCAAGGAAGAATGGCTGGCAACGCTAAATGACTTTCTCGAGTGGCGTACTCCCTATCTTTTGTATTCTTAGGCCCTTCCTTCCCACCTTGTGGCACGTCTCTATTCTCCCATGGACTTGAGCAGTTTTTCGCCTATCTTTATGTATTCCGCTCCGAGTTTTTTTGCGATCCATTGCCGGGCACTTGGAGATTTCAAGCTCATGGCGAGTAGCTCTTTGATTAACCTCCTCTCCTTTTTGTTAATCATGAGCAGAGCCCCTGTATTGTCTGCTAGACCGATGTTTATATCGTCCGTATTGTCCATTTGAGCCTTCATTTGCTTTTCTGACCGCCGCTGATCCATTTATCAATGGCTTCTTTGTCAAAACGCCAAACCCGTCCGATTCTTATAGCCGGTATCTTTCCTTCCGCCGCATACTTACATATGGTAATCTCGTGTAATTTAAGATACTTGGCTAGCTCTTTGGTCGTCATTATCTGTGGCATAGCAAACTCCTCAAAACGCCTTTTTCTGATTCTATTTGTTGACCGTACCTATTACTCTGTATTTATAATGCCAAAACCCGATAAAGTCAATAAAAAACTGTTAATAGTAGGTAAAAGTATCTTATCTTTATATATTTAATTTGTATTGCCTTTTTCCAAACTATATTCTGAACAATTAAGAATAACTATTAGCTATGAAACGCAAAAATCTAATAATAGTTATAATTCTACTCTTCGCTTTTCAATTTTTCGCTCTTGCTCAAACAAGGAGTCAACGTGTGAGGTATGTCTTCGACGGTGACACCATCCTTGTGGATACCGGGCAAAAGGTCCGATATCTCGGCATTGATGCTCCGGAGATGGGTCGAGACGGAAAAGAGAGTGAGTTCATGGCCTTGGAGGCGAGAGAGTTCAATCGACAAGCCGTTAATCAAAGCAAGGTCATACTGGAGTTTGACCTTGAAAAGAAGGACCGCCATGGTCGCCTCTTGGCCTATGTGTTTTTGGAAAACGGTGACATGGTTAATGCTCTTTTGGTCAGAAAAGGCCTTGCCCATGTGTTGTGTAAGAAACCTAACGTGAAGTACCGCCTTCTTTTACTCCGCGAGCAAAGACTTGCTATGACTGAAAGGATTGGCATTTGGAGTAGGGATAACACGAAAGGGGAAGCATACTACGCGGGAAACAGTGCCTCATACCGCTTTCACAGACCCAATTGCCCCTTTGGAAAGAAGATTCAACCACAACATCTTGTGAGGTTTGAAAGCCGGTTTGCTGCGTTTTGGGAGGGCTACAGCCCCTGCAAGCGATGTAAACCATGACCCGAAAAGAGGAATAATGGGGGAAAAGCAGAATTAGGAATTCCTTGAATGACAAATGTCAAAATCCAAATGCCAAATGAAATCCTAAATCCCAATGACAAAACAAGCTGAAAGGAATGGTGGAAAAATAGGTAAACTTCAGATGCCAGAGGTCAGACGTCAGCCGCCTGCGCCACCCAGGCTTGGCCAGAGGCTGCGCCGAGGCGAGAGACTGCGGCGTTCCAGGGAGTATCAGACGTCAGAGGTGAGAAAGCAAAGAGCTGAAGAGAAGAGAGAAGACAGGAGACAGTATAGGGCGGAGGAGGGGCCAGGCCTTTTTGACATTTGTCATTTGACATTCATTTGACATTTGGACTTTGTCATTTGACATTGATTTCCCGCCCTCTCTTCTCTGGCGTTCACCTCTTCTTCCAATACTCCATCACTCCACCACTCCAGTACTCCATTCTTCTATTCTTGCAGTACCGATTTCGTGAGCACCGCTTTGTTGTAGGCGCCCATGATGTCCCTGCGGGTGACCACACCCAGCAGTTTTCTTGGATTGGTAGGGGAGACAACGGGGAGGATGGAGAAGTCCTTGGCCGTTATTTTTTCCAGTGCTGTGTAGAGCGTATCCCCTTGAGAAACCGTAACCACCTTTGGTGTGGCAAGTTCTTTTGCTACCACCAGGTTTTCTAAAGCCTCATCAAAGACCACATCATGATAGTCCAAGTACGACAGGATACCCGTCAAGTAGCCCTGATCGTCCACGACAGGGAAGCTGTTGTATTTGCTTTTGGATATTTTCTCAGCCAGTCTTCCCAGGGTCAAATTCTCGGGTATGGTTTCCACATTCGGGTTCATGGCTTCTTCCACGGGAACGGCTTTCAAAACGTTCACTTCCTTGCCGGCCCGAATATTGATCCCCCGTCTCGCCAGTTTTAGCGTGTAAATAGACTCCCTCAACAACTGGCCGGCTGCCACGGAGCTGATGATGCAGGCGATCATGAGGGGCAGGATGATTCTGTAGTTTCCGGTCATCTCGAAAAGGATCAAAATGGCACTCAATGGACCGTGCGTGGTTCCGCCCACCACGGCCGCCATCCCCACAATGCTGTACGCCCCGGCAGAGGCTGTAATGTCCGGAAAGACAGCATGAACCGCGCTTCCGAAAAAGCCTCCCGCCATGGCACCGACAAAGAGGGAGGGCGCAAAGATGCCGCCGGAACCCCCGGACCCGATCGTAATGGAGGTGGCCAGAATCTTAAAAACGATTAACAGCAACATGAACCACCACGTGAGTTTGCCCATGAGAGCAAGGTCAATCCCTGGGTAACCCACACCCAGGATGTGGGGAAAAACAAGGGCCATCAAACCCAGGATCAGCCCGCCCAAAACGGCCTTCAAATACTCCGGAAACTTGAAACCGTCAAAAAGATCCTCCATTCGGTAGAGGCTTTTTGTAAATGCCACGGCTACCAGAGCGCAAAAAAGACCCAGAACGGCATACAGGGGCAACTCCCAGGCACTGACCAGTCTGTAAGGGGGGACAATGAAGGCCGGGGTATTTCCGAGGAAATGGCGGGAAACGGCGGTGGCCACCACAGAACATATGACGATGGGGCTGAATGTGGCGAGGCCGAAATCCCCGAGGATAATTTCAAGAGCAAACATGGAGCCTGCTATGGGGGCGTTGAAGGTCGCTGCAATGCCGGCAGCAGCGCCGCATCCCACCAGCGTTCTGATCCTTTCCGCTGAGACGTTGAGCACCTGGCCCTTCCTACAGAACCGCCCGTACCGATGCTCACGGCTGATGCCAGAGATTTGACCAGCACCACCCTTTTTCTGATCACACCCTTGCGAAGGGCCACCGCTTCCATGACCTCAGGGACGCCGTGCCCCTTGGCTTCTCTGGCAAGAAAATAGACCAGAGGTCCCACAACCAGCCCGCCCAAGGCGGGGACCCACACCTTCCAATACCATGGGGTTGCGGTCACCACCTCCAGTAAATCGCCTTTTGCACCGTAGGTGAGGCTCTGGAAAAGATCGATGAGATGACGAAACCCAATCGCACCGAATCCCCCTGCCAGTCCCACGATGGTGGCCAGGACGGCCATGATGACGTTTTCACTGCTTATAACTATTTTGAATAGTTGAGATTTTCGGGAGGATTGCTGGTTCACTTCATCTCAGGCGGGCTTTTTCCGGTCTCCTATTTTAAGGCCGCAAGTTTCTTCCGAGCGATCTCCGCTTCGCTGGACTGGGGATAATCCTTCACAATCTTCTTCAAAAGAAGCCGTGAACTGGTCTTGTCGTTGATCTCTTCAAACGCTGCTGCCTGTCTCAACAGGGCGTTGGGAACCTTGTTGCCCTTGGGATACTTCTTTATGACCTCCTGGTAGGCCAGGATGGCCTTTTCGTACTGCTTCACAGACATGTGGCACTCACCAATCCAGAACTGGGCGTTGTCCGCACGATCTGAATTGGGATAACTCTTCAGGAAACCCCTGAAGCCATCCATGGCATCCTCAAAGCGGCCTTCTCTGAAAAGGGCCAGGGATTTATCATACAGGGCCACTTCCGCCGATATGGGCTCCACTTTCGCGCTCACTTCCGGCTCGCTGACCGGTGGGGGCGCCACCGTGGCTTTCCGTTCCCCTGGTTTTTCCGCAAGTGGGGATGGTTCCAGGCCGAGGTATTCTTGCTGTCGCCTCACCACGGATTCAAGCGCTGCCACCTTTGAATCCAGGCTGCCCACAGTCGCCTGCAGCGTATCCTGATCGGTGAGGTCCCTTTCCACAGTCCGCTTAACCACCTGTTCACTGCTTTCAACCCGCCCGGAGAGCTTACCCATATCGCTGCGAAGCGCCTCCATCTCCGCACTCAGACCGGCCTGATTTGACTGAATGGTTTCCAGCCGTGCACCGAGATCACGATCGAGCCTTGTGTCGAGCGTGTCTTCGAGAGCTTTGACGCGTTTGTTCAAGGCGATGATCTGATCGTTGAGGTAGGCGAATTCCGTGTCGTAAACGCAAGAAGGAAAAACAAGTGCGCAAACGATAATGGCAAACACACAAAGACCACCGTCGTGTTTTCTGTTCCCCATCATGGATATCATTCTCGTCTAGAGCAGAAGCCGACCCCGCAACAGAGTCGGCTCTGCCCTTCTTTCAATTGGAATATGACGGACTCCCTCAGCAATGTTGGCAGGGGGAATGGCGAGAGTCCGGCTGTTTTGCGAGAGACTATTTGTAAAGCTTGAACTCGTCCCGTCTGTTCTTAGCCCAGGCTGCCTGATTGTGACCCGGATCGGCCGGCCTTTCTTCCCCATAACTGATGGTTGACACCCTGTCCACCGATACACCCAAGGCATTGAGATACTTCAAGGCCGAGTTCGCCCTTCTCTCACCAAGGGCAAGGTTGTACTCATTGGTGCCCCGCTCATCACAATGGCCTTCAATCCTGACCTTGTAACGGTCATTCGCCCTCAACCATGAGGCCTTTTTCTCCAAGATGGCTCTTGCTTCAGGTTTCAATTCCGACTTGTCGAAGTCAAAATAGATGTGCTGGGATTCGAAGGCCATAATTTCCGCCCTAAGCTTCTGAGCCGCTTCCAGTTCGCGCAGCCTCGCCTGACGCTCCTCCTCAGTCCCCGCAGCCACAGGTGGCTTTTCCTTCGGTGCCGGAGTTACCGTGGGCGCAGCCTCCTCAACTTTGACCTGCTTCTTGGCACACGACGCCATGAACATCATCGATGTGCTTGCAAAGCACACGGCCACCAAAACGATCATCATTTTTTTCATCATCCTCGTCGTACCTCCTGCTTTTCAAATTTTCCTGATAAAGGCCCCAGAACTCGGCAGGTGATTTCCAGATTTTAAGGTTTTGTATGTTTATCATCTCCTTGCTAGGATTGCAAGGATTTAGATACTTTTATGGCAATTTTTTGATCCTTGCATTTTCCCCCATCGCACCCCATATTCACCGCTTTTTGCATCGCTGCAACCCGGATCTCAGACGATGGAACCCATTGAATTCCCACGTTTTTATGGTGACCATGAGGGCGACGTCTGTTCGCCTTTCAAGGAGGTGACCTTTCGATGGTTCTGTCCGTTGGCGTTCATCATGTATATCTGATAGCGCCCGTCCCTATTCGAACTGAAGGCGATATATCGGCCGTCGGCCGACCAGCACGGGTCCTCATTATTGCGCTGATTTTCCGTCAATTTGCGTAAATTGGTGCCGTCCGGATTGATGGTGTAAATGTTGCGGTCCCCTTCTTCCCCGCCTGAGAAGACAATGCGGTTGAGACGGGACCAAGCCGGAGATGTATTGTAATTTCCCTCGAAACTCAACCGTTGCTCTGATTCCGTTTCGAGGTCCCTGACATAGATTTGTGGCGATCCTGATCTATTTGAGACAAAAGCGATTTTGGTCCCGTCCGGTGAAAAGGTAAAAGGTGGGAGAAACATTGATACCCCAATGCTCGGTCAGCCGCTTGAGGACCTTTCCATTGAGGTCGATGGTGTAGATATCAGGGTTATCCCCATAGCTCAGGGTGAGTGCGGCTTTCTTGCCGTTCGGAGACCAAGCAGCGCCGATATTGAGGCCCGCTCTTGCGGAGACCACTTTGGTTCTACCGGAAGCCAGGTCTTTCAAGTAAAGCACGGGCCCTTCACCGTCCTTGTAGGAATTGAAAAGGAGTTTGTCCCCTGTGGGAGACCACCTTGGGAGAAGGGCGATGCTTTGATCAGAGGTGATGGATTGAACATTGTGCCCGTCAAAGTCGCAGACATAGATCTCTTTGTGTCCTGTCGCCGAACCCACAAAGGCCAGTCTGGAGAGGAAAATACCTTGATAACCTGTCAGTCGATAGATGATCTCGTTGCCGATGCGATGCATGAGACGCCGGTAGTCATCCCTCTTTCCAAGGAAGCGCTTGCCAAGAATCTGACGACCCCAGAAAACATCGTAGAGCCTCACTTCCACTTCCACACTCTGACCGATACAGGTGTAGCCTGCCTTCAAAAGAAGATCCGCCCCGATGACGCTCCAATCCTTGAAACGAATCTCCTCACGGGTGAGGGCGTCGTCGTCTTCAGCCAGAAAAGCGGCTTTATCCATGGGGCTGAAATAGCCGCTCATATCCAAATCGTTGGAAAGGACATCCGTCAGCGATGTGGACAGTTCAGGGCTGCTGCCATCCTTGGTGAAGTTCTTGAAATCTGGAATGGCGATCTTGATTCTTTGCATGGAGGGGGCATTGATATCGATGTAAATTCTTCCAAGCCCCACACTTGGCGAAAGCACCTGAACCAAGAAAAGGATTCCCGACAAAAATAAGGGGCTAAGCCTCTTCAAGGTCTCTGAGATTGAATCTGATTTCGATTTCATCTTGATCTTTCATGTAAGCGTCTGGGAATGGCGGCAAAGGATCTGATCTTTCAATCGCCCTCTGGACCGATTGATCAAAGATAGCATTTGAGGATTGTTTTGCAAAGCGGGTATTCAAAATCGTGCCGTCTCTTTTTACCGTCACGACCACGATGGCTTCCAAATTCTCGGGTCGATCCACAGCGACTGGGTATGACCAGTGGCTCTTGATCCAGCTCTCCACCTCCGCCTGGTAAATCTGCATGACCGTGCTGCCAAGCGGGGCCCCTCTTCTCGGTTGTGCTTCTTCGGACCCGCCGCTGCCACCGAACTGGTCTTCCAATTTGCTAATGGCGTCCTCCACGTGCTCTTCCTTTTTCACCTTCCGCTCTACTTTGGAGATCGCCCGGTCAATGAGATCCGAGGGAGAAACCTCGGGCTTCTTGGGAGGGGCGGTGGGCTTATCCAGGGTTCTTTTTGCAATGACCGCAGGTTTCGGTTCTTCCTTCTTTGTCACGGCCGGGATTCTTTTGGCCTTCTGCTCTTTTTTGATCACCTTTGCAGGCTTTGAAGCCCCGGACCTTTTCCCGGTCGCCGCTGCCGGCGCACTGCCTTTGCTCGGCAACTCAACAAGGTCCACTTCATACACGATGCCCGCGGATGGTCTTATGGTGGGAAGCGATTCCGGCACGAAAAGAAAGCTGCCAAAAACCGCCAGGTGAAAAACGACGGACAAGACCACCATAGAACCCCACTTTATCTCCTTAGGGTCCCTGGCCTTTTCTCTGTCCCATG
>SMTZ1_10011409_pt1 | contig 17349 bp, 18 predicted proteins | sample DeeMarSWOR136_30_FD_25667 | JGI IMG/M metagenome (IMG submission 25667)
TCTCTCTCCTTTCGGAACATTGAGTTCAATGACAAAGGGACGCCCATCCTTTGAAGAGGAATGTCCTCTCAGGCCACCCTTTCAGCACGATCGAGACCGGATCATTCATTCCAAATCTTTTAGGAGGCTGAAACATAAAACCCAAGTCTTTCTCGCTCCAATGGGCGACCATTACCGCACTCGACTGACACATACGCTCGAGGTTTCTCAGATTGCCCGGACCATCTCCAAAGCCCTCCGCCTCAATGAAGACCTGACAGAGGCCATTTCATTGGGCCATGACATCGGTCATACGCCCTTTGGGCACGCAGGGGAAGATACGCTCAATGAGATTGTTCCGGGTGGGTTTAACCATGCGGATCAGAGCCTGCGAGTCGTCGATCTCTTAGAAAGAGATGGGAAGGGATTGAATCTCACTTTTGAGGTGAGAGATGGGATATCGAAACATAGTAAGGGGAGGGGGGAGGTCCTATGCGAGGAACCGGCCTGCATGGCTTCGACCCTTGAAGGACAAGTCGTCCGTGTTGCGGATATCATTGCCTATATCAACCACGATATTGATGATGCCCTTCGAGGTGGAGTGATATCCCAAGGCGATATCCCCAAGGACTGTCTCAAACGATTGGGTGATACCCATTCTAAGAGAATCAACACGATGGTTAATGACATCATCACAGAGACCTTACGGTCGGGCGATGGGAGGCTCCGCATCACAGAGAGTGTTCTCTCAGCCATTCTGCATCTGAGGGAATTTCTGTGGGACCGGATCTACGAAAATGAAACTGTCCATGCGGATTTTCATAAGGCCGCTAAGATCCTCAAGGAGCTTTATCAATATTTGATGGACCATCCAGAATATTTCTTAACGTTGATCGAGAAGGAATCGCTTTACGACTCTTTGAAACGATGTATATGCGATTTCCTAGCTGGCATGACAGACCGTTATGCTTTCAATCTCTATGAAAAGCTTTTTCTCCCCCTTCCGTGGACCGTTCTGTGAAAACGATGGACCGAAAGGCCGATACAGAAGATAAACCCGTTCGGGTGATCATTCTTGGGGCAGGGGGGAGGGATTTCCATAATTTCAACACCTTCTTCAGGAACCAGCCCTACTACCAGGTTGTCGCCTTCACGGCTACTCAGATTCCCTTTATCGCGCATCGAAGTTATCCTCCTGAACTGGCGGGAGCCCATTACCCTGACGGCATTCCCATCTATCCGGAGGATGAGCTATCCCGTCTCCTTTCAGAATACCGTCCTCACCAGGTAGTGTTTTCGTATAGCGATGTCTCTCATGAGGAATTGATGGATAAGGCCTCTCTCGTTCTCTCCAAAGGGCAGGATTTCGTCCTTCTCGGTCCTGAAGAAACGATGATCAAAAGCCGGGTGCCCGTCATTTCGGTCTGCGCCGTTAGGACGGGCTGCGGAAAGTCGGTTATCACCCGCAAAATAGCCGCCCTTTTGAAAAAGAGAGGTCTCAAAGTGTCGGTGATACGCCACCCCATGGCTTATTGTGTCTTTAAACCGGTTGCCCGTTTTTCTAAGATGAAGGATGTGGACGAGGAAGCCTGCACCATTGAGGAGAAGGAAGAATTCGAACCCCTCGTGGAGATGGGGGTTACCGTCTACGCAGGGGTCGATTATGGACAGGTTTTAAGGGAGGTGGAAGAAGAGAGTCAGATGATCCTCTGGGACGGGGGCAACAACGATTTCCCCTTTATCCGGCCGGATTGGGAGATTGTGCTTTTGGACGCGCTGAGACCAGGGCATGAAAAACTCTACTACCCCGGGGAGGTGAACCTGAGGAGGGCTGATCTTCTCATCATCACAAAGGTCAATGAGGGGACGGAAGCCTCTCTGAAAGAGATTCGTAAGAATATCTCGTTGTTAAATCCCAAAGCTAAGGTTTTGGAAGCACCCTCTGTGACCCAACTGGATCATCCGGAGCGCGTAAAGGGGAAGAGGGTATTAGTCATTGAAGACGGACCCACCATCACGCACGGTGGGATGCCTGATGGAGCAGGCGCATCTGCTTTGAGAAAGCTGGCGCGCGAACTGGTCGATCCCAGGCCCTATGCGGTAGGCTCCCTGAGAGAGGTCTACGAAAGCTATCCTCACATCGAAAAGGTCCTGCCCGCCATGGGCTATTCAGAGGACCAGATCAAAGATCTCGAAGAGACGATCCGTCGCTCCGACTGCGATGCGGTGGCCATTGCAACACCGACCGATTTGAGAAGGAAGATCACGATCGGTCAATCGACCGTGAGGGTCCATTATGATTTTGATGTCGATCTCAATCCTCTCATCGACCAGTTTATAAATGAAAGACTGTGATTTTCTTGACATTGTGACTTCCTTGTGATAAAAAAATTTTAATTAAAATATTGTCCTTAGATTTTCCAATTCCTTGAAGGAGAAGCATAAGTGGCCAAGGAGATCCTGATTGCCGATCCTGATAAGTCCGATCAGGAAAAGTATCAGAAAATCTTCGAAACGATGCATTATCATCTCATCTTTTCAGAGAGCGGTGAGGATGTTCTCCTTCGGATAAAGCTCTTCAAACCGGATTTGATTATTGCAGGGACAGCGCTCAGCGAAAAGAACGGGTTTGAACTGTGCGAGGCCCTCAAGGGTGACCCGGAATTCAGGTATATACCATTTATACTTCTGTTAAGTGATTTTGAGGAGATCTCAGAGGAGGAGAAAAAGCGCCTTAAGCCGGATGGGGTCCTTTCTAAACCACTCCACGCAGGTGAAATCCGAAACATGGTGAACCGTCTGCTGGAAGGGATGCGGGCCAAAGGAGAAGGGATTCCTGGAAAAGAGGGAGGATGGGACTCCTTTGCGGACATGAAGAAAGACGATTTACGACTGGATGAACTCACGGAGAAGGGAGAAGGGGACATCATTGATTTGGTGGATGTGGTGGAGGAAGCAGAGCCAAGGATGAGTATCAATGATTTTGCCATTTCGGGAAAAGAAGAAGCCTACGGAGAGATTACTTCCTTGGAGTCGTGGGGCAAACTGGAGGAGGAAGAAAAATTCGAACCGGATGAAGGGTTCGTCCTTTCTCTCAAGGAAGAGGAAAAAGAGAAAGAAGAAGTCCCTCTCGCGCTGAAAAAAGAAGTTGCCCCCAAGCAGGCTCTTCAAGAGGAAGACCTGTTTGAGAAGATTGAATTGAAGGATATAGAGGATATACTCGACAAGGTGGCGCAAATGGAGCTCCCTTCAGAGATGGAGACGCCCCTGGAAAGAGGTGTAGGTGTTGTGGAGGAGGCACCCTCCACAGGCAAGGAAGCCGAAGAAAAATTATTGGGTCTCGAGGAGTTCGAATCACTCCTCAAAAAAGGAGTCGAGGCGGAGGCTGAGGCTACAGAAGGTGAACCCTTGGGGGAGGCACTCCAACCTTTCTCCGCGGAAGCACAACAAATGGAAGTTCCTGAGGAGATCATTCCCATAGAGATACCGGAGAAAGAGTTGGAAGAATTTGCTGAGGAGAAGTTGGAAGGGTTGGTTGAGGAAGCGTTTGAAGAAGCGGCTGAGGAGGAATTTCCGGAAGAGCTGTTGGAAGAGGCTCTGGACTGGAGGAAGAAGAGTTTGGGGAGGCAGAACCGGAGGAGCTCGAAGTCATTGAGGAACCCATGGAGGAAAAGTTTGATCTTTTTGAAGGGTTAGAGTCTCCCGAGGTTTCAAAGGAGGAGATAAGGGCTGCGGAGGAACAAAGGCCAGCGGGGATCAGGAGGGTTGAAGAGGTCGAAGCTCCGGCGATCTTCAAAGAAGTGATAAGCCCCCCCTCGAAGAGGATGGAGCAGGAGGTGGGAGGGGTCATCTCAGAGAGGGTCCGTGTGATGATGGAGGAATTCATTGCGAAACATGTCCCCGAGATGACCAAGGATATCATCGGGCTCACCATTGAGCGGATTGAGAAGATGGTGAAAGAGGTCGTACCGGACCTAGCAGAGAAGATGATTGAGGAGGAGATTAAACGGCTCGAGAAGGGAGAGAAGGTTTAGGGAGGAAGAAGGGTGCGTCAATGGCCTCGAAAATCTTGGACAAATCTTATGACCCCCGTCGAGTGGAGGGGAAATGGTACCGTTACTGGCTGGAGCATGGCTATTTCAGGGCGGATGAAGATTCGGAACGGAAAGCCTACTCCATCGTCATCCCACCGCCAAATGTCACAGGTTCACTCCATATTGGACACGCCTTAAATAATACCCTGCAGGATATCCTGACACGGTTCAAAAGGATGCAGGGCTATAATGCCCTCTGGATGCCGGGGACTGACCATGCCGGCATCGCCACCCAGAACGTGGTGGAGAGACAACTCGTGGAAGAGGGTGTCGACCGCCATACTTTGGGCAGAGAGAAGTTTATTGAACGGGTTTGGATGTGGAAGGAACAATCCGGTGGTACGATCATCGGCCAGTTAAAGAAACTGGGAGCTTCTTGCGACTGGAGCCGTGAGCGGTTTACGATGGACGAAGGCCTCTCCGAGGCAGTCAAAGAGGTCTTTGTCCGACTCTATCAAGATGGGCTGATTTACCGGAGCCATTATATCATCAATTGGTGCCCGCGATGTCAGACCGCCTTGTCCGATCTAGAAGTGGAACATCATGAAGTCCTAGGGAAACTCTATCATCTCAGATATCCCTTCAAAGAAGGGGATCATTTCGTGGTTGTGGCGACCACGCGTCCGGAGACGATGCTGGGTGATACGGCCGTCGCTGTCAACCCAGAAGATGAACGATATCAGAAGAACATCGGAAGGAAGGTAATCCTCCCTGTGGTTAATCGGGAAATTCCTCTGATCGCTGACCCCTATGTCGATATTGAATTCGGGACCGGATGCCTCAAGATCACGCCTGCCCACGATCTCAACGACTTTGAGATTGGGTTAAAGCACGGCCTTGAACAGATCAAGGTGATCGATGAAGCGGGACGAATGAATGAGAATGCGGGTCCCTATCAAGGGATGGATCGTTTCGAATGTAGAAGACAGATCCTTGAGGACTTTGAGCGGACGGGCGTGTTTTTAAAGACAGAGGACTATCGCCATATGGTGGGTCACTGTTACCGCTGCAAGACGATTGTCGAACCCAATCTTTCGCTCCAGTGGTTCGTGAGGACAAGGCCTTTGGCCAAGCCAGCTGTTGAGGCAGTGCGAGAAGGCCGTACACGGATCGTTCCCGATGTCTGGGAGAAGACCTATTTTGAGTGGATGGAGAATATAAGGGATTGGTGTATATCCCGCCAGATCTGGTGGGGCCATCGCATTCCAGCCTGGTACTGTGACGCATGCGGCGAGGTCATCGTAGCTAAAAGGGAGCCGACCTCTTGTTCGGAATGTCATTCGGACCGTTTACGACCCGAGACAGATGTCTTGGATACTTGGTTCAGTTCTGCTCTCTGGCCTTTCTCCACAATGGGTTGGCCAAAGGAGACCAAAGAGCTGAAGCGGTTCTATCCGACCTCTGTCCTGGTGACAGGCTTCGACATCCTCTTTTTCTGGGTGGCCAGGATGATGATGATGGGTTTGAAGTTTATGGGTGACATTCCGTTCAGGGATGTCTACATCCATGGTCTGGTGAGGGATGAGCGAGGAGAAAAATATTCGAAGACCCGAGGCAATGTGGTGGATCCCCTTGAGCTGATTGATCGCTACGGTGCAGATGCTCTCCGTTTCACCTTGGCGGCCCTGACCATGCCCGGAAGCGACCTGAAACTGTCTGAGGCAAGGACAGAGGGTTACCGCCACTTTGTCAATAAGATTTGGAACGCTTCCCGGTTCGCCCTGATGAACCTAGAAGATTTTGAAATCAGTCGTGAACCTAAGAGTACCGCGTTGAGTGATTATAGCCTTCCTGACCGGTGGATTCGGAGCAGGTTGAATCAGGCGATTCGCTCCGTTGAGGCGTCATTGGAAGAATACAAATTTAATGAGGCCTCCCACATCGTCTATCAATTCGTCTGGCATGAATTCTGCGACTGGTACCTGGAACTGATCAAACCATATTTTTATCAGGATAAAGATCGAGAGAGGAAGAGACGTACACAGGAGATCCTCCTGGAGGTTCTCGATTCGATACTCAGACTCCTTCATCCCTTCATGCCCTTCGTTACCGAGGAGATATGGCAGCAACTCCCGCTAAAAAGAGAGGGTGGGGCTATCATGATAGCTGAGTTTCCGAAGCCAGAAGGGCGATTTGATGATGACCAGGCTGTAGATGAGATGGGGCTGGTCATTGAGGTCGTCAGCGGTCTACGAAATATCAGGGGAGAAATGAATGTCCCTCCGGCAGAGCAGATCGATGCCCTCCTGCATCCCAAAGGAAAGGAGGTCAAAGAAAGACTCATCAAGAATCAACTGTTCATTCAAAATTTGGCAAAGGTGAAGCGCCTGAAGGTCGTCGAGAAGATCGAAAAACCGGCCTATACTGCCTTCGCGGTTGTTCGAGATGTGGAGATCTTCGTCCCCATGGATCGGTCCAAAATGGAAGAGGAGGCGAGAAGGCTTCAGAAAGAGATCTCAAAGATCGAGAAGGAGATTGCCTTCGTGAATCGGAAACTTTCGAATGAGCAGTTCCTCTCCAAAGCTCCATCAGACGTGGTTCAGGAGGAGAAGGAGAAGGCGAACCAATATCAAACCGTCCAGGGAAAATTGGAAGAGAGTCTGAAGAAGATCAAAGAAGCCCTCTCCGGGTAAAGAAATTGGAAATGAAAATATCTAAATCTTAGCCCGCAAGGAGTAAAGGGTGAGACTACTTACAACTTGCAGCTTACGCTCTCACGGATATTTTCCTGCCAGTAGGCAGGGATTTGGTGCTTCGGATTTGGGAAATTGGAGTTCAGGGCATGAAGATGGACATTGAAAAGGTGGCGAGGTTGGCTCGACTCGAATTATCGGAGGAGGAGAAGAGGACCTTCGGGAATCAGTTGGAACAGATCCTCACCCATATGGAGCAATTGAATCGGCTAGATACCACGGAAGTGGAACCGACGTCCCATGCCATCCCGATTCATAATGCCTTCAGAGAAGACGAAACAAAACCGTCTTTTCCACGGGAAGAGGTTTTGGGCAGTGGGCCCGAAGAAGAGGATGGGCATTTTAGGGTGCCGCGGATCATCGAATAACAGGAAGAGAAAATGGAGTAGTGGAGTAATGGAATAACGGATAAGTAAAAGGTTGAGGTTAAGGCTAAGGTTTAGATTGATTTTGAGAAATTCTCAACCTCAATCTAAGCCTCAACCTGATCGTATTTCATCATTCCGATATTCTAATGGAAGCCAATCATGGATCTTTACCAACTCACTATTCATGAACTTCATGACCTTCTGGTCAAGAAAGAGGTGACCTCGAGGGAGGCCACGGAATCCCACTATCGGAGGATCAGAGAGTTAGACGGAAAGATTGGAGCCTATCTCCTGCTGACCGAGGAGGAGGCCTATCGGCAGGCCGATCAAGTGGATCACAAGATTGCCAGAGGGAAGGAAATTGACGATCTGGCTGGCATCCCCTTGGGGCTTAAAGATATTCTCTGCACGAAAGGGGTTCGGACGACCTGTGGATCCAAGATACTAGGGAATTATGTTCCCTTTTATGATGGGACCGTGGTGAGAAAGCTGAAAGAGAGAGAGGCCATCTTTTTGGGGAAACTGAATATGGATGAGTTTGCCATGGGATCCTCGACGGAAAACTCTGGATTCCAGGTTACCCATAATCCTTGGAGTCTCGACCGGGTCCCCGGGGGATCCAGCGGCGGTTCGGCAGCCGCCGTGGCTGCTGATCTATGTATTGCCGCCCTCGGTACGGACACAGGAGGCTCGATCCGGCAACCCGTCGCCTGCTGTGGAGTCGTGGGACTAAAACCGACCTATGGAAGAGTGTCGAGGTATGGGTTGGTGGCGTTTGCGTCTTCGCTGGATCAAATCGGACCGATCACGAAAGATGTGGAGGATTGTGCGATCCTGATGAACGGGATCAGTGGTTACGATCCATTTGATTCAACTTCCGTCAATGTGGAGGTTCCAGATTATAAGAGATTCTTGGTCAAGGATGTCAAAGGAATTCGAATCGGTGTTCCCAATGAATATTTCATTGAGGGGATAGATCCTGATGTCGAGACGGCGGTAACGCAAGGGATCGATCATTTTAAGAAGTGGGGAGCTGAGGTAAAGAAGGTCTCTTTGCCTTATACCGAGTACGCGGTAGCCGTTTATTACATCATCGCCACAGCCGAAGCCAGTTCCAATTTGGCTCGATATGATGGGGTGAAATACGGATTCCGTTCGAAAGGATATCGGGATCTGATGGAGATGTATTCTCAGACCCGGGCAGAGGGGTTTGGTCAAGAGGTAAAAAGGCGGATCATCTTGGGGACCTATGTCCTGTCGGCGGGCTATTATGAGGCCTATTACCGGAAGGCCTCTCAGGTAAGGACGTTGATGAGGAAAGACTTTGAGGATGCCTTCCGCCAGGTCGATGTCATCATGGCTCCTACCGCACCCACGCCAGCTTTTAGAATTGGTGAGAAGACAGAAGATCCTTTACAGATGTACCTTTCCGATATTTTCACGATTCCAGTGAATCTGGCAGGGATTCCTGCGATCTCCATTCCCTGTGGATCTAGCCGTGAGAACCTTCCCATTGGTCTTCAGATCATGGGGAAGCACTTCGATGAAGGAACACTCCTCAGAGTTGCCTACGCGTTTGAGCAGAGCACGGACTTTCACCTTAAGAAGCCGGCGTCAATCGCTTGACGAGGCGGGCAACTTTTTCTCCCAATTGTTTACATTCTTTTTTCGCAGCCGCGTTGGGTCTTCCAATGGAGACCGTTCCATAATGGGAACCCCAAGGGTCTCCCTGAACCACCATGCCATGAATGAGCATGGCTTTCGTGATGTCGAGGACAGTCGTTTCCACCCCCCCTCCCAACCCGCCGCCGGAAGAAAAGGCTGCTCCAATCTTTCCCTCCAACTTTCCATGATACTTGACACTTCTGTCTATGAAGGCCTTCAGTTCAGCAGCCATGGTTCCATAATACGTGGGAGAACCTAAGATGATTCCATCTGCTTTGAGGAGGTCCTGGAGGGTGACACCTCCCACTTTTTTCCTGACCACCTTAACCCCTGCGGACCTCGCTCCCTCTTCGACAGCCTTAGCCATCTGCTCCGTGTTGCCGCTTCTAGAATGATATACAATGAGAATTGTTGGCATAATGACCCCCTCCTTGCATCCTCCAGAATGTTTCAGATTTGAACTAAGCACCAAATCCCAAGCACCAAATAACAAATAAGCTCCGGTTTAGAAATCCCTAAACAAAATCGTTTTGGTCATTTGCGATTTGAATTTGGAATTTATATGGAATTTGGTTTTTGGAATTTGGGATTTGATATCTCCGTCATTTCTTTTAGCCAATTAAGATAAGACGAAGCGCCTTCTACTATGGGAAGAGCGATGATTTCAGGGACGGAATAGGAATGGAGGGACTTTACCTTCTTCTCCAAATCTTCAAACCTTTTCTTTTGTGTCTTGATGACAAGGAGCCATTCCCTCTCATCCCAGATCTTTCCTTCCCATCGATAGAGTGAGCGAACAGGGGAGATGATATTGACACAGGCAACCAGGTGCTCCTCCAGCAGTGAACGGGCGATCTTAAGGGCTTCTTCTTCAGAACCACAGGTTACGAAAACCACTATGGCTTCAGCCAGATGTTTCACTCACTCACCAGGGGGTCATTAAACATCGCTATTTTTGCGTCTTTAACCCGCCCTTCTTTTGTCCAATCTCTCTTTTGATAATAGATATCCAAAATGGCCTCATAATCTTCCCGTTTCAGTATCTTGCCTGCATGGGGGCCCTCGGTCATTGGCATATCGAAGACCCTTTCAGGAGGATAGTCGTCCTTTCGAGAGATCCCAAATTCCATATTGATCGCCCGGGTGAGGTCGTAGAGGTCCATGGAGCGCTGAAGAAGTTGATTTAATGGGGTCTCGAATCCCGTGACCGCTGAATAAAATTCTGCATATTGATTCTCATCGAAACCCAGTTCGATCCAAGGTAATCGACAGACCCCTAGCATATCGAACAAAGGCCGGAGCGTCTGATGGTAGATCACCAGATCGGCCTTTTTCTCCAAAGGCCAATCCATGCCCATCTCTAGTTCCTTGGCAATGGTCCAGGCGCGAGTATGATGCGCTCCAATATCTGAGGTCCCATATCCTAGTGCCATAGAAATGGCAACCCTTGCATCGTAAGCGGATTGCTCTAAACCTTTCACCTGAGAGATGATGGGTCGAAGGTGAGGCCATTGTTTCATCACACCACGGCTTCCCTCAGCTAGAATATTTCCAATTCCCTTTCGATGGGCAATGCGTTGAACGGTTTCTAAGATTGCCTCCTCAACACCCCATTTGAAGTTGAGACCGTCCAAATCCTTTTCAGAGAGGAGACCGCTCTCTTGCGCCTCTATGAGGACACCAATCAAATTTCCTGCCGAGATGGTGTCCATTCCCAGTTCGTCGCAAAGCTGGTTGGCCTTCAGAATAGCTCCGAAATTGTGAACCCCTAGATTGGGTCCAAACATACAGGCCGTCTCATATTCCGGTCCCTCCACCACCGTTCCCCTGTATTTTCCTTCCTTCACCAAGCACACATTTCCACAGGCCATCGGACAGGCAAAGCATGCCGTATCCCCAATCTTGTATTTTGAGAGCATTTCGTACCCATTGACCTTTTTCGTATGTTCAAAGACACCTTCCTTAAAGTTGAAGGTCGGCATCACCCCCGCCTCATTGACATAATCGACAACAGACATCAGCCCCTGTTCCTGCCAGAAGGTAAAGTTCTTATTCTGCCTCAGATCCCGAAAGGAGGCTTCAGAGGCTATTCGCAGTCTGGGAAGGTCGAAGACAGGAAGATCCTTGGAACCCCTCACAGCGATGGCCTTGAGATGTTTGGATCCCAGGACAGCTCCAATGCCAGTTCTTCCAGCGTTTCTTCCCCAATCTGAGGTGACACAGGCAAATCGGACTTGATTCTCACCTGCTACCCCAATGGTTAGCACTTTAATATGTTCATCCCTTAAATCCTCCTTGATGATTCCCTCACTTTCTAAGCTTCCTTTTCCTTTCAATTTTTCATTGGAAATGATTTTTACCTCTCCATTATCGATAAAGAGATAGGACAGGGTTTTTGCCTTTCCAGAAATGGCCAAGGCATCTAAGCCGGCTTGTCGGAGTTCCGTGCCCAAAGAGCCTCCCATGCTCGAATCGCCATAAATTCCAGTCTCAGGAGAGATGGAGACAAACGAAGTCTTTCCGGCCGCAGGCAGATAGAGTCCAGCGAGAGGCCCCGGAGAGATGACCAAGAGATTTTCTGGCCCCAGGGGATCGATATTTACCTTTTGGAGGCGATCCCAAAGAAGCTTGGCTCCAAATCCCCTTCCTCCGATATAGTTGAGGGCAAAGGCTTCATCAAATTCCAAGAATCTTGTTTCTTCTCGATCGAGGTCGATCCAGAGGATATTCCAGAAATAGCCGCCCTTAATCTTCCGTCGTTCCCTTTTCGATATCCGCATATCTCAGAACCTTCTTTTCACCTTTCTCAACATATTCTACTTCTTTCATGTGACCATATTTCAATACACTCGCCATTCGCTGAGCCTGCCCCAAGACATGTTCGGGTAAGAAGAGGAGGGCATTTTTGGGACAGGCATCCACGCAACTGGGAGTGCCGCCACAGAGATTGCATTTGAAAGGAGTTTCCATTTCTTCGTGTAGGAAAATAGCCCCAAACGGGCAAGAGATGACACACTGCTGACAAGAGATGCACTTCTCTTCATCAATGTCATAAATTCCATCCTTTGTCACAATGGCACCCGTAGGGCAGTTCTCCATACACTTTGCCACTTTGCATTGTCTGCAGACGATAGGCATTCGGATAATGGGATGGGGATAGACGACCATCACACGAATGGAACTCTTTTTTGGATTATTCACTCCAAAACGTTGAATGGAGCAGACCAATTCACAAATCCTGCATCCGGAGCAGCGTTCCGGCACGACTGCCAATTTCCAAGTCATTTTTCCCTCTTCTAAAAAACGATTATGAATTTTTAGAACTCAATCACATCAACGAAAAACTTTTTTAAAGGCTTCCAGCGCAACCTCAATATCCTCACCGGATACATCCAAATGGGTAACCAGACGGATTTGTGTCTTTCCAAAAGCATGGATGAGGATCCTCTCTCTTTTCATTGCCTCGGATACCTGGGCAGCCGTCATCCCGCTCTCGGCCACATCGAAGATCACCATATTCGTCTCTACATGGTCAGGATTGATAGCGATCCCTTTCAATGCTTTCAGATGTGATGACCCAAGGCATAAAGACCAGCCGCAGCAATAATTCCCACTTGCCGCATCCCGCCACCAAACATTTTTCGAAAACGATGGACCCGATCAATAAACGGTTTTGTTCCCGCAACGAGAGACCCAATAGGAGCCCCCAATCCCTTCGAAAGACAGACCGATACAGAGTCTACCCACCGAGCGTATTCCTGAGGTTTGATCCCTGTGGCGACTGAGGCGTTCCAAAGCCTGGCTCCGTCAAGATGTAGGAGAAGGTTTTTGGATTTGGCTAACTGGCTGATCTCCGCTATTTTTTCTAGCGGATAGATCGCTCCTCCACCTCGGTTATGGGTATTCTCAAGACAGATCAATCTGGTGACGGGAAAGTGATGGTCATTGGGCCGGATGGCCTCCTCGATCTGAGACGCATCGAGAATACCCCGGACCCCTTTGAGGCAATAGAACTGGATACCTGAAAGGGCTGCAGAGGCGCCGCTCTCGAAATTATAGGGGTGGGATGTAGCTTCAATGATCACCTCATCGCCTGGCTGCGTATGAGACTTGATGGCCAACTGATTCGCCATCGTTCCAGAAGGCACAAAGAGGGAGGCCTCTTTTCCAAGGATCTCTGCCACCTTTTTCTGGAGAGTATTCACCGTAGGGTCTTCCCCGAAGACATCATCGCCCACCTCTGCCTCTGCGATGGCCTTTCTCATCGCAGGAGTGGGTTTGGTCACCGTGTCGCTTCTGAGGTCGACAAGATCCTTCATATTTCCTCCCGATAGACTGAATCGATCATTCCTTACAAGGTATCTAAATTGATACTATTTTACTCCAGCGGTGTCAAGCTTTCATCAACTCGTGTCAGATAGCAGAGAGAGGGGCTTCAAAAGCTTTAGAATTGCGACATTTGGGATTTTATGGGTAACTATCGCAGTCATCAAAAGCAGACCTTTTGTGCGGTATTTAAGGCTTCTCTTTACATCCATCAGATGTTACGCTCTAAAGCTTTTTCAGTCCCTCTGTTTGCTATATTGGTTTCTTTGAATTGGGGATACTTCAATAAGCCCCTTCTATTGACTACCTTACTATGATTCTGATATTTAGGATTCTAAACCGTCGGCGATAAAGGAGGATCATGAGGTGGAGAACAAGAGCAAGTTAGATAAACAGATTTTTCTTTCTATGGCAAAGGCCTCATCTTTGGATACAGAGGATCCCCACATAGAAGAGTTGTACTCTTATGTTGAGAGTGTATTCCCAGGCTTCAAAGTAGCCGAGGGGATTGATTTGACAAATGTAGAGCCGATGATGACGTTCATTCCCTCTAAGGAGTAAGACCTATGGGTTTCGAGGATCTGTGCTACCTTAGTGCCGCTGAGTTATCCCGTCTGATCAAGAGCCAAGAGGTATCTCCTGTCGAAGTTGTGGGGGCCCATTTAGCACGTATTGACGCCTTGGAACCTGCTTTGAATTCTTTTATTACTTTAATGGCCGAACAGGCCATGGAGGATGCCAGAAAGGTGGATGAGGAGATAAAGGCAGGCCGATACCGAGGTGTCCTTCACGGAATCCCTGTAGGGCTGAAGGATTTATTCTATGTCAAAGGAGTACGGAACACCTCCGGTTGTAAGATATTCGATCGCTTCGCCCCTGAATTCGACTCCGCCATGGCTTCAAAATTGAAAAAGGCTGGAGCCATTATCCTAGGAAAATTGAATCTCCATCAGCTTGCCTATGGCCCCACAGGGGAGAACCCGGACTACGGTCCTATGCACAATCCGTGGAATCCCCAACGAATTACGGGTGGCTCAAGCGGAGGCTCTGCCTCTGCAACTGCTTCTGGTCAATGCACTGTTTCCCTAGGGACAGATACCGGAGGTTCGATTCGGATTCCAAGCGCTCTGTGCGGTTTAGTGGGTTTGAAGCCGACCTATGGTCGACTCAGTCGCTATGGAATGACAGTGCTTTCTTGGTCACAAGATCAGCCTGGCCCAATGACGAGAACGGTTGAGGACTGTGCATTGGTTATGAATGCTGTGGCTGGACATGATCCCAATGATCCCTCTTCGGCCACCGTTTCGGTTCCGGACTTCACAGGAGTCCTCACGGCCGATATCAAGGGGCTGAGGGTAGGCGTGCCTAAGGAATTTTTTGAGGATCCCATTGATCCAGAGGTGGAGCATTCGGTCCGGAATGCCATTGAGCTGTTGAGGAAACTGGGTGCTATGGTTCATGAAATCTCCTGGCCGATCTATCACTGGTCTTTTTATCTCCGGTGTAGACTATATTCAAGCCCAACGGGCCCGTAGATCGTTCTACTATCAGAGCGCTGATCTCTTTAAAAAGGTGGATCTTCTGGCAGGCCCGACCGTGCCCATCACGGCCTGCAACCTTGGAACGAGGGAGGTGAAAATAGGCGAGACCTGCATTGGAGTGATTCCCGCTCTCACTCAACACACGCGCCCCTTCAATCTCATCGGGTTTCCTGCTATTACCGTGCCGTGCGGTTTCTCTAAGGAAGGACTACCCATTGGTTTGCAGCTTGCTGGGAGGCCCTTTGAGGAGGAAACCGTGCTACGCGTTGCCCATGCTTATGAACAAGCCACGGAGTGGCACAGAAAAAGGCCTATGCTCTCAACATAAAAGAGGCGCCGACGAAGTTCAGCCTCGAAGCTCCCCAAAATCTCTTGCATTTCGCTGCCCAATGAATTATTTATACTTGCTAGAATGCCGATGAGTCATTCGTCAGTCCTTAAGGAGCAAGGATGGAAGGAATCTATTTCGTTCTAGGTCTTATCATCGTCATCGGATTGGTCCTCTTCTTCTTTGTAGAGTATCGATGGAGGAAAATTCTCGAAGAGACCAAGAAAGACCAATCCTCCCAGACAATGTGGGCTTTGATGCAACAACAGATGGAGCAACTGAGAGGACAGATGAGCGATGGCCTCAATAAAAATATTACTCTCCTGATGGAGCAGCAAAGGGCGATCAACGAACAGTTAAGAGGTATCACGGACCAAGTGAACCGGCAACTTCAAAACTCAAGCGGAGAGGTCAGCAGACGTCTGGATAACGCAGCGAAAGTGATCGGAGACGTCCAAAAGAATATCGGAGAGCTCTCTACGGCCAGTAAGCAGATCTTCGAAGTGGGGAAAAATATTGCGACCCTTCAGGAGATCCTTCAGCCCCCCAAGTTGAGAGGTGGTTTAGGGGAGCAATTTTTGGGGGAATTATTATCCCAAATCCTTCCTTCTAAATTCTTCACGCTTCAATATTCGTTTTCCAGTGGAGAGAAGGTGGATGCAGTCATCAAGTTAGGAGAGAAACTGGTCCCCATCGATTCCAAATTCCCCCTCGACAATTTCAGGCGAATCATCGAGTCCAAGACCGAGGATGAGAGAAAGGTCTGTCAGAAGGTAAGTATATCGTACCCAATGAGGGGACGTATGATTTTGCTCTTCTCTACATTCCCGCGGAAAATGTCTATTACGAGACGATTACAAAGGATGAGTCATTTGGAGAGGATAAGGGTATCTTAAATTATGCATTGAGCAAACGGGTGATCCCTGTCTCTCCAAACTCCTTCTATGCCTATCTCCAAGTGATCGTTCTGGGGCTGAAGGGGTTGGAGATTGAGGAGAACGCTCGGGAAATACAGACGCGGCTCGTGAGCCTGGGGAAGGATCTGAAGGTCTTTCAAGAAGACTTTCAGGTGGTGGGGAAACATCTCACTAACGCCATGAACAAATTTGAGGAAACCAGGAGGCGATTGGATAAATTCAGTTTTCGATTTGAACAGGCCGAAAGCCAGCCTTCCTTGCCATTGCTGGAAAAAGGAATAGAGTCCAAAGATTCCTAAACTCGATGGTTTGAGGACGAAGCATGGGAAATGAAGTCCGAGAATCCGATCATCGAAGCCATTAAAACCAGGCGTTCCGTTCGCCAATTTACTAAGGAGCCGGTGTCAGACGAGCAGTTGGATCGAATCCTTGAATCCGGCTTATGGGCACCTTCTGGAAAGAATAACCAACCCTGGAAGTTTGCAGTCATCCGGGACATGACACTGAAGGCCTCCCTGGCATCTCTTACCCATTATAGCGCCGTCATTAAGAATGCCCCTGTCTGCATCACAATTTTTCTCGACCATTCAAGGGTTTACGATCGAACAAAGGATGTACAGGCAGTGGGAGCCTCCATGCAGAATATGCTCCTCACGATCCATTCGATGGGATTAGGAGGGGTTTGGATGGGAGAGATCTTAAAGAATAAGGAGAGGGTGGCTGAATTATTGGGGGCAGGTAAAGAACTGGAGTTGATGGCAGTCATCGCCCTAGGCCATCCGATTGGAAAGTCGTCGCGATCGAATAGAGATCCGTTGGAAGAAAAGGTCTTTCTAAGAAAGTAAAGGTCCCATTGCAGAAAAGGATCATTCCCACCCGAGAAGAATGTCTAAAGTTGATGCACCAATATGGAATGTTGGAAAATATTATCATCCATTCCATCGAAGTGGCGAAAGTGGCTCTCTTTCTCTCTCATGAGTTAAATAAGAAGGGCCAAAGGATTGACCTCCTTCTGGTGGAGGCCGCCTCTTTGCTCCATGACCTGACCAAGACGGAATGCCTCAAGACCAAGGAAGACCATGCCTGGACAGGGTTCCAACTTTTAAAAGAGATGGGATATGAAAGGGTAGGAGAGGTGGTAGCCCAACATATCTGGCTATCGCATGACGTAGACCCCTCTTCCGTCTCAGAGGAGGAAGTGGTCAACTATGCGGATAAACGGGTCATGCACGATCGGATTGTCTCATTGGAAGAAAGGTTTGACGATCTCAAAGACCGATATGGAAGACATGATGAGGCGATCGAATATTTGGGAAGGTTAGAGAAGGGGATTTATGAGATTGAGAACAAAATCTTCTCCATTCTGGATATCAACCCCGATGACCTTCATTACCTCCCAATCTAATTTTCTTTGCCCCTCAAGGGAGCCATGATGATC
>SMTZ1_10013384_pt1 | contig 17349 bp, 10 predicted proteins | sample DeeMarSWOR136_30_FD_25667 | JGI IMG/M metagenome (IMG submission 25667)
GTCAACTCTCACGACCCCCATCGCCCGTATCATATTCCCGGCAAGCCCATTAAAGGTGCGAAAGAGCCCTCTAAGACTTATGATCCCGATGAGGTCGCAGTTCCCGGCTTCGTGCCCGACCTGCCCGGCGTACGAAAAGAACTCAGCTACTACCTGAATTCCTCCCGCCGCCTCGACGACACCTTCGGCAAAACAATGCAGGCCCTCAAGGAATCTGGTTTTGACAAAAACACCCTTGTAATGTTCCTCTCCGATAACGGCATCGCCATACCATTCGCAAAATGCAACACCTACCTTGCCAGTACACGTACCCCATGGATCGTTCGTTGGCCGGGCGTCGTAAAAGAAGGCTCCATTGACAGGCAGCACTTCATCTCTGGAATCGATTTCTTCCCGACAGTTCTCGAAGCCGTGGGTCTGCCCGTCCCGAAGGGTCTCGATGGTTTCTCCTTTCTGCCCCTGCTAAAAGGTGGAAAACAATCCGGCCGTGACAGGGTATTCACACAGATAGACATGAAAGCGGGCGGAGACGCCGTCCCGATGCGATGCGTTCAGGACAAACGCTTCGGCTACATCTTCAATCCCTGGGCCGACGGAAAGTTCTGGTACCGAAATAACAACGAAGGCCTTACTATGAAGGCAATGGTCGAAGCCGCTCAAACAGATCCCTACATCGCCCAGCGGGTTAAAATGTTCAGATACCGTGCTGCCGAGGAATTCTATGACCTAAAAAACGACCCCGATTGCCTCAATAACCTTGTGGGCAAGGCAGGTTTCGAAAACGAGCTCAAAAAAATGCAGAGCCATCTCCACGACTGGATGAAACAAACCGGCGACCCGCTTTTACCCGCCTTCGAAAACCGCTACTCTCCCGAGAAGCTGCGGTCGGCCCTGACAAAAATCTACGGCCAGAACTATACAAAAGCCGCAGAAAGAAAAGCAAGAACACAAAAGAAGAAGAAAAAATAAGTGATACAGAAAGTTCAAATACCTTGAACACACGTGATCAAGCGAAAAGCATGACAGGAGCTTTAGAATTGGTTTCCATTTCACCCTCAGCAACGTTTCCCAAAGCAGCTATAGGTCCTTCAAAATATCATGAAAACAACCGGCATGCAAATTGTGTTATTAAGAAGTACGAAACTCAGCAGATTAAATATTTACGGAGTAAGAATCTCAATTGGTGCAAAATCAATCAGAGCGCTATCCATAACATATCCCGCGTGAGTGATGGATTTTAGCGGTTGCAGAATCCGGGCTTCGATTGTCACTCCATCAACCGTGTAGACAATCTTCTGACTTTTTAGGTCCACCTTCACGACGATTTCCATACCTTTATCATCGGCAGTGTCGATCTTAACACTTTCGGATTCACCTTTGAGCAGCGATCCCTGGATAACAGAAGCATTCTTAGCTTTCAGCCGTACCCCACACTTAATTAGCGAAGCATCATTAGCTTTGTCACCGAAAGCCAGGTATCCGTTGCTCAGCAAACCATCACTCCTCAGAACCGCTTTAATACGGGTCTTGAACGTGGCCGAGCCGGTGATGGGCCGCTCCAGTTTCTTCACTGCTACTCCAACCTGATTCTTGCCCGTGGCTCGCAGGCGATAGCCAAGCTTTGAGGCCACTACCCGACACCTCGTGACTTTGGCAAAGTCACCTTCTTTCCGTACCACAGGGGGCATGAGATAATTGGGGTCTTCTGGCTTATCCCATGCTATTCGAATAGGCTTGTCGTCGGCCTTCCTCAAATCAGGGCCTCTTGTTCCGCTAAGACACATCAAGCGTCCATCTATAGTGGCCATATAAAGGCTTTTACCGGCGGTAGCCATCCCGTCAAAGACCGGTATCGTGGGCAGGGCATAACGCGCGAGCAGTTTGCCGTCTGTCTTTGCCAAAGCCCAGAGGTATCCACCGTGCCGGCCCTCAAGTGCTTCAGCCTGACGTTCGAGCTCTGCCTGGACTTGGGGATCATCAGGATGATAAAAGGTGCGCCGTTCATCGAGAAGGTCGGGCGGACCGGCGATAAAGAGTGTGTCTCCTGCCACGGTCATTGCGCGGGCAATCAACGCGGGTTGATCCAGTGCCCACTTCAGCTTGGCGGCAGTCAGATGACTTGGCGGGAAAAAGTGACGCAACCGCCAGTCGGAAGAGCTTGCATTCCTATAACTTGAGCGAGCATTCATGGCCTGCTCGGCCTTTCCTAATTGCTCGATGGATCGTGGCGTTACCACCTTGTCCGCGGCAAAAAGCTGATACTCCAGCACGGATGAGTTGACCATGAATTCAGGCTTGCGTCCGTAGCCATAAACGCCCCTGTCGTCGACGCAAAGAATACGGCCGGAAGGCACGATGCGCCCGGCCTGATACCACCCTCCATACCCCCCAGTGACACGACGACCATAGGTCCAGTATGAACGGAAGAAATATGTGTCGTCGAGGAATCCGTTCTGGCAAAAGATATGAAAGTCTTCCGGATTCTGTTCCCTCACGCTCTGAAGACCAATTTCGAGTCGCTTACCCTCAAAATTGATTTTCTGCGAGCGCAACCAGATATTCTTTCCGTCGCAGGAAAGAATGTCGGAATGGGCCACGGGCATGTTGTTACCCTGAGTCTTCTTCAGGTAAGCTAAGTGCATATCCTGCCCGGTCTCGGGGTCTTTGTCATCCATAACCGTCTCGCCCAGGAGTTTGCCGGTGACCGGATCGAGGCGGATAAAACGTATTCCGCCATCGACATACATGTTTCGACCGGCCGTGCAGTAGAGCACACCGTTGTGCACCAATACACTGCCGTGGACGGGCCAAGCCGACTCAAGCTTTTCCCAGGCCATAATTCGGCGGTCAAGCGGAGCACCGCGGAAACGCCATGCCAGCACACCATCGCGGGCGCGTAAGGCATATATGTATCCGTCGGCCGAGCCGAACAGGACAAGTCCCTTGTAGTAGGTCGGCGGTGAGTCGACAGGTCCTCCGGTAGTGTATGACCAAAGCTGGCGTCCCGTCCGCACATCCAGGGCATACAGTGTGTGGGTGTCAACAGAGGCGACGAAAATCTTACCCATGGCTATCGTCGGCGAGCTGAGGCGACCCGGTAGTTTCGTCTGCCAGGCCTGCTTCAGGCCGGTGGGAATGCTGACCGAGCTTGCCCCGCTACGGCTTGCATCATGCCGGTATGTCGGCCAGTCAGCCGGACCCGCAGGAGGGCCGTCGGCCTCTCCATAAACAGGACCTCGATTTAAACGGGCCTCAGTCGTCAGGTCGGCTTTTGCCGGCTGTGGAACCGGACCCGAAGCCAGAGCGTTGAAACCCGTGACTTTGGCTTCCAACTGGCAACCGCATGAGTTCATAGGTGCATAGGTCATTCCGTTACACGGCATCACGCCGTAAATACAGCCGCCGCGTACCCAGTGGTGCGGCTTCCAGTGTTCGGTCATCAAATCGATGTACTCGGTGCCGTTGCGCGCAGTTAGCAGATACCTACCTGCGGCCTTGGATGGGTAGCAGCGGTGGTGAAACCAGTGTACCTGTACATCAGCCGGGAACTGCCTGACCAGTTTCCCGTTGAAAGGGTCGTAGCCAAAGAAGGTACCATCCTGGCTGGCACTGGCGATGGAACCTGTCCAGACCAGACCCTGAACCACGAACAGGTCTTTTAGGGACATGTGGCCACTCGGTCGATGATCCTGTTCCCAGAGTTTCTTACCACCCTTTGTCGACCAACCTGACATCTTACCATTGTTACCTGTGAATAAAACAACATCTTTGTAGATCAAAACCCGGGGCCCCGTACTTGTAGGAACGGGCAACGCTGTGGGCGCCGGTTCACTTTCCCAGAGTACGTCTCCTTTACGGCGGTCAATGGAAACTAATTTCCCCCCATCGTGGAAGACTATACGTTTTGAATCAGCCGCTAAAGAACAGGGGGCAACCGGAGTGTCGTCCTGCCACAACAGAATACCCGATTCGGCTTTATAAGCAAATATCCTGCGCGGCGTTCCTTTCCAGCCCCAATTCGGATTCGCCCTGCTGGTATTCGCCCAGACATAAGTATCTTTTCTGCGCCAATCAGGAAGCAGGGACCGCGAGGTATCCGCAACGAAGAAGGCAACACCCTCGGAAACCACAATCTCCCTCGTGTGTTCACTGCCTTTGTACGTCAGCACCGTCTTTCCGGTTGCGGCGTCAAGCGCGGTTACCGGTGCATCGATGCCGAGTGTGACATAAACGCGGTCACCCACGGCCACAAGACGGCGAAGCAGATGAGCCGGGCCGCTCTTGAGAGGATACTGATGGCTGTTCCAGTTATCAATATCGCGCTTCCATAGAATGATTCCATTGAACGCATCACGCGCGACCAGTCTCCATCGGGGCGGCAGCTGAATTGAAGCGGTGGGACCTTCATCAAGGATATAAAAAAGGCGTCCTCGGGCCGAGACCAGAGAAGTCATACTGGCCATGTGGTCATGGTGGCGAGACCAAAGTGGGCCGCCCACCCACTGCAGCCGTTCGGGTGGACCGACAATCGAATCTTTTGCCACTGGATTGCCATCCGCATCGTGAAAGTAGTGTGTCCATTCGTCCATTTCTTCCGGCCAGGGCTTGACTGTTTTAGTCCACCTGCCCTCCTTCTTGATGTAGGCTACACCGTTTGGAGCCAGAACTCGCAAAATTTCTTCCATAGAGATACCGCCGAGATGCTCCGAGACGACGAGGTTGACGAGATTATCAACGTACAGAAGACTGCCGCTATTGAACTGATCGACAGAAACCTTACCGTAAAGGTTAAGCTCCTTTATGTGTTTTCGGGCCTTTTCAATGTTCTTCGTATCTGCATCCAGGCCGTGCACAAGATAGCTGTCATTTGCGCAAAGTGCCGCAGTGAGCTTACCATCACCACAGCCGATATGTACGACGAGACCACCTCGAACACCTGTTGCCTCCAGGATCTGCCCGGCCTCCTTCTGTGGTTGCTGAGCCCCTGCCACTGACAAAAGACACACTATTACCCAAAAGCTAACGATGCTTGAGTTTGTTTTGCTTCTTCTTTTCATAATCAACTATCCTTTTTGGATGAACACATTTTAAAAGTCTCTCATAACATCAAAACCGTATATTGTAAATTATGAAAACCAAATATAGAATGGTCACGCGTTTGAATCACGAGCCAAGAACCGTATTATTATAGGACAAACCAGGAGGAAAAATCAAAGATGAAGATAAAATTGTTACCAGGTACAGAGTAAAAATAGTTTCAGATTGCACCATAAAAAGTCTCTTTAAACAATGAATTATCAACTGCGAGTCCGAATCATAAAAAATGCGAACCTTGCCGCTACTTACGCTTGATGACAATTCGATTGCCCGCCTTGCTGACCGCTATGTTTTTGATAGTCACTAAACTCCACCTGTCTGCTGTGACTTCTCCGGAAGCGATGGTCCTGCCATCCCCTGCCGAGGTGTTGATCCAGAAGAACTGCTCTCCCGGCCCGACCTTAAACTTCCGGCAACGGCGGGGCGTGACATCCATCGTTGCTGAGTCGGACGGCGAGCCAAACTCGCCTCGTTTATCAGGGCTGGCCAGCCAGACCGTCACCGCCCACGTCTTTGTATCATCGGTAATACTGTTCGGATCCCAGCGCTGGTAAAGGTTAATACCACCTTCCTTATCGGCATACTTCTGGAAATCTTCGTCATACCTGCCCGGGCGATATGAGCCTTTGGGGCGATCGGTTCGAAGGCTGGTATCCAGAGAACAGTTCGAGAAAGCCGGCAACGATTGATGCAGCCTGATACGTGGCACCATGTCACTACATACCCCACGGGCTAATCCGGGACCGTTGCTCATCCACACAGCGGCAAACGCCCGTCGAGTCTCCTTCATTGCACCAATAAAATCCTGCCACGGCCTGAAGCCGAAATCTCCAAGCGAGTGATCGGGATATGCTCCATAGGCGGGCCAGCACACCCAGTAAGGCAGTTCTACTGTAGGATTCTTACGTACCCAATCAGCTAAGTCAAGATAATCAATGTGGTTCATTCCGAGCCAGTTCACCCCGTGATCAGGCTGGCCCCAGCGCCAGTAATGTTTACGGCCTTCACGACTGGTCTTGATGTTGTTATGCCCGTTAGACATAACCGCCGCGAAAAGCTCACCGTACCGCAAAGCCCAGCCTCCAAATTGGCCCCAAAGGTAGATTCTTTCCGGATCGATGAACAAACCGGGTTTCTCCATCGCCCAGGCGGTGGCCGCCAGCACCCGACGCTGTTCGTGGTTCCATACAACTCCCTCATCCAATCCGCGCAGTGTACCCAAACATTCATGGTCCCCGGCCCAAAGCTTGCCTTCCTCGGCCAAACCGATGGTCGCCGCCCCTCGTACATGGCGCCTCGCCGCGTGCCAGCCCGGATCGCTCATCTCCGTCGCGCTGCAGCCATAGGTACCCAGGTTCACATACAACGGCAGTCTTCGACCAGAAGACGCTTTTTGAAGGTCGGGCCAGCGAACCATGTAGATTTCGACCGGACGAGGCTTATGAACGAGTGGCGGCTCCAGCCAGCAGACATAAACGTCCACGGATGGAGCATCACGCTGGGATTGTTTCGTACGCTGATAGATAATTGCAGGGAATCTCGCCGGCTTCTCATTGACTGCATTATTAAGACTTTGATTACTTGTGAGTTCACTCACCGCCTCACGCCCGTCGACTGACACGACCACCGCATAGTAGTGTTTGCCGGACTGTTTGGCAGTGAAAACGGCCAGGCCCGTATCCCGCGGCAACGCTTGCTTATCGTCACTTAGTTTATATCGTGTCATGATGTGTGCAAGACGCAGATTTCCCTCGCGCAAGGGTGAGCGTTTGGTTACATCTTTCTGTGGATGTTCCGTATTGGCAATCGCCAAAAGATTCCAGCATGACAGGGCTTCCGGCACCTCGGAGATCAGGTCGGCTCTTCCAAGATTTGTTGTCGTGATGGGCTGCTCATGCCGATAGACGTGATAAAAAATCCGGCGTTTGGCCTGAGCCTCCAAAACTGACCGTTCGAACTCCTCAAAAGTCGGCTCGTCCCTGCCGACCACATCATAAGGTTCCCGCCAGGTCAGAAAGGTCTGGCCGTCACGGTGTTCGGCTTTCAGTTGCTTTACTATCGGCAGCGGCGAAGAAACCTGGCCAAGATAGCTGACTTCCAGAACCGCCTCCTGTAGTTTAGCCCGGCCGGCCTGGATGATTTTAAGGCCCTTGTTGACTTCGGCATCACCAACCCATGCCCGAACTGCTTCCGTTGCATTGAGCGAACGATGACTCGGTGGATTTGTTCTCAGGCATTTTTCCGAAATACCAACAGGTAGCAGCTTAACCGCCGAATGACCTCCCCAGTCTGACCAAAATGGAAAATGCAGAATCGCCCGTTGGATTTTGGCACCTTTCGGCAGCGAAGATAAATCGAAGCGCATCAATTCCTGTTCGATCTTCAGCGTGTTAGGATACTGTACGTTTTCAGCATTCCCGAAGGTCGCCGTCACAAAGCCCTCTTTTGCTACCGCTGCCGTACTTAGTTCAGTGCACAATACTACAAGTAATAAAAGCCTTCGAATTGCAGCACAATCATGTCGTTTGGCTCCGGCAATCTTGCCAGGATTTACCGACCCGCTTACAAAGCCATCAAACGGCCACATCTTCCAAAATCGATAGACACTCTTCATTGCTTTCGGCTCCGCTTTAATACCTTGTTTCTATTTGTCGCTATTTGAATCCGGTTGTGGCAAGGATTATTTAGCTCTACCAAAATTCAACATCAATCCAAAAGAATAGCTACAAAACCAGAATAAACGCCGAAGTTGTCCTTTTAAGAAACCTGTGTCGGCTGATTGTTCTTATAAATGCCAGCCATCGCGATATTTGATATGCAGCAGCTCATTAGCAGCATCGTTATTCTTAAACTTCATATTCTCAGCGTCCCATTCCAGCTTTTGGTCTTTCATGCGAATAGCCAGCATGCCCAGAAGTGCCATCTCGGTCAACGGCCCGCCATAGTCAAAATTAGAGCTTGCAGGCGTGCCGTTTGTACCTTCTTTGCACGCACGCAGCCAGTGCCATCTCGGTCAACGGCCCGCCATAGTCAAAATTAGAGCTTGCAGGCGTGCCGTTTGTACCTTCTTTGCACGCACGCAGCCAGTCACCTTCATGACTGCCTTTAACTCTGGGTATTGTCTTTTCAGGTCGTTTGTATTCCCGCATTTTCGCTTCAGGAATAATCCTCAATCCTCCCGCACCGTGTGAGCCATGCAGCATACAGCCCTTATCGCCAATAATAAGCGCGCCACTGCCTGGTAATTTTCTCCCCTTCTCAAGGGCATCGGGAATTGGCGGCAAAAGCCGGCCGTCATACCAGGTCAACCTGACGGGAGGCCTTTTCCCGCGGGCAGGAAATTTGAATCGAACAATTGAAGCCCTTGGGAAAGTTTCCGAGCTAACTTCTTCCTGCCAATGAGTAGACGTAGCCTGGATACTCTCCGGTGCGCCAAGATCCAATCCCCAAAACGCGGGGTCGATTATGTGACAGCCCATATCACCCAAAGCACCCGTTCCGAAATCGAGCCATGCTCTCCATTTGACCGGATGATACTCTGGATGGTAAGGTCTATAGGCCACAGGCCCAAGCCACAAGTCCCAATCAAGCGTTTCCGGCACCGGTGGTTTATCTTTCGGTCTGGCCCTTACTGCAAAATTAGACCAGACCGCACCGCCGACCGGCCGGTCCGTCCAGGTATAAACTTTGGTAACTTCTCCAATGGCGCCGTCGGCAAGCCATTCCTTCAGCAGACGAATATGTTCGGATGAATGCCCCTGGTTACCCATCTGAGTCTGGACTTTATATTTGCGTGCCGCCTCGGTTATGTTCCTCGCTTCATAAACCGTATGAGTTAACGGCTTCTGACAATAAACATGCTTTCCCCTTTCCATAGCGGCCACAGTAATTACCGCGTGAGTATGATCAGGCGTAGCGATGACAACAGCATCGATGTCCTTCTGCTTATCGAACATAACACGGTAATCTTTGTAAGCCTTCGCTTTTGGATATCTCTTAAAGGTCCCCCCTGCATATTTGCTGTCGACATCGCATAACGCCACGATATTTTCTTTTTCGCACTGTCTCAAATTACTCCCACCCATTCCACCAACGCCAATACCGGCAATATTAAGTTTATTGCTGGGTGCATCCGCTCCGAGCAATCGGCTGGGAATATAATGGAAAGAAAAGGCGGCAAGAGCGGAATTTGACAAAAATCTCCGGCGGGATATTACTTTCTTGACATCATTTTTCATGAACTTGCCTCAATATCAATTTCTTGTTGTATGTTGACGTGTTTAATTATGAACTTTGAGCAAAATCTAACCTGCCGAAAGGCAAATGTCAAGCCAAATCACGACCACACAAATTAGACGGCTGAATCCTTTTTCGTCACCCTGTTTTTCTATGCAGACAGTCCACAAAATCCTTGCCTTTTGGGAGAATAAAACTACAATCCAATATAATGAGGTACCCTCTATAGGTTTTTTACGCATTACAAAATGGATTTGGATGGAGCAAAAAAAATGAGAACAGTCGGCATAATATTGATCGTTTCCATGATATTGTCGTTAACCTGCATACCTGTATTCGGAAAAGGCACGAAAACCCTGAAGGTGGCCGCTGCAACAGCAGAAATTATAGGTGATGATTCAATGGAAATCGCCGGAGGCATATCTCCCGGCCATGTCGTAGGCCAGGAAGGCAAGCTCAGAGCATCTGCGATAGTGATTGAAGCAAACACTAAAGTTTGCATCGTCTCATGCGATGTCCTTGTCCTGCAGCGGGACATTCTCGACGAAGTTTGCAGGAAAATCGAGTCCGAAGAAAAAATCCCTTTCGAAAATATCCTTATCACATCTACTCACACACATCACGCCCCGACAACCGTCACCGTACACGGGTATAAACGAGACAAAATCTTCAGCCAAAGGGTTAAAGATGCAATTGTATCAGCCGTACACAAGGCCAACAGGAAGCTGAAAAATGCACTGGCGGCTTCAATGTATTTTCGGCTGGGCCAGGAATCCACAGTCGGTCAAAACAGCAGGCTGCTGCTAAAAGACGGGACCATCTGGTGGGTTGGATCCAGAGACGATGCCGTAAGACCAACCGGTCCCTTTGATCCCGAACTGCCCGTTCTCGCATTCAAGCAGGCCAACGGCACCCTGGAAGCTCTTCTCTTCAACCATTCCTCGCACAATATCGGTGTCCGCAGGGGCGGCCGTTCTCCCAGCTTCTATGGATTAGCGGCTCAGGAATTGGAAGAAGAACTTGGTGGGATGACAATCTTCATTCCGGGGGCCTTTGGTTCCACTCACGTTCTTTCCCTTTCAATGGACGAGAGGATACTCAGGATTAAAAATGCCGTTAAAGAAGCGTTTTCCAAATCCGAAAAGAGACAAATTCCAACAATCACGTCCGTGAAAAAAGAGTTCAAGTACCGGGTAAGAAATTTTGACGAGGACGCCGAGGAAAAAGCCGTATCATACTATTGCAATAAAAGACTCGGCGGCAATCCAGAGGACATTATCAAGGTTTTCAGAATGATGAGAAAAGATCTCGCAAAGCATCAGGGCGAGCTTCGCAAAAGCTGGCTGCACGTTATACTCATTGGTGACATCGCATTTATCGGTGTACCCGGCGAATGTTTTGGACAGCTCGGAACCGAAATAAAACGCCGTTCTCCTTTCCGCTACACTTATGTCATCGGCCTCGCCAACGATTATATAGGCTACATCCCCGACAACGAAGCTTATGATTTGGGCGGTTACCAGGTATGGACAGGCTTTCATAGCTTTGTAGAACGCGGCACCGGGGAAGCAATAGTTGAGCAAGCGATATCCCTGTTAGAAAAGCTCAAAGCACAAAAGTGACGGATAACTACACCCACAGAGAAGCTTACGTCACCATAATACGCCAAATCACAGAAGCTCGTAGCCTCGTTTTTCAAGCGGCCGCAACCGGCAGGGTCGAAGGTATTTTACAGGCCTTTACAATTGGTGCAGTGATTGTTAAGACCGCTTATATTCAAACCGCCACCTGGATGTACCGGTTCACTACCGCGTCTTTTATGCTTATGTCAGTCTTCACAGTCATATGTTCCCGCACCGAAGCATCATGGTCTTCGAATCATCGAAAAAACCCCGGCTGTCAATATTCAATCCATGGATATCTGGGAAATAAAATCCTTGTGGGATAAGTAATATTGACGCTTTTTCTGATCAACAACTATCCGGGCCGGTAGAACATTACAGCACTTTGGTCACGCCGGGTTTGGCGACGGCGTAATCACCCTGGGCATCCGGTTTCACCGGCGGTTCAGAATCCATAGTGTACTGGTCCAGACCGGGAGCCAACTCCATGTTTGAAGCCAAAGCCTCATCCCATTTAACCATTTGACCGGACTCAGCGGCCATTCGGCCCAGGATGCCAACCATAGCAGCATAGGCACACCGCTCAGTCTCATTGTAAGGTTTGTTCTTTCGAATCGCATCGAAAAGCAGATCGTGCTCAACCTGGTAGCCGCTGCCGCGTGTTCCTTCGAACTTCCAGATTTCATTTTCCGGCGTCTGCTGGTGACCTTTATAGATCCGGGGATTGGGAATGCCTTCGCCAAGAACGGCAGAACCTTTCGTGCCGTGGATCACGTCACCGAAGAAACCCCAGCAGTTATGCATGTGCCGGCCTTGAGCGAACAGTCGCGTGCCATCGGCAAAGGAGTATTCCACTGCAATATGGTCGAACAACTGATCGGGCTCAGTGCGGACCTGACGGCCTCCCTGACCCTGGGCCGATACCGGCCAGGCATCCTTGCACCAGCAGCATACATCAAGATTGTGAATCAGCCAGTCGAGAATGAAACTGCCGTTTAGCCAGGTGAAGTTACTGTAGTTCTGGATCTGGTGAGCTAATTCGTTCATGCCGGAACGTCGCGGACTGAAGCCGACCGGTCCGTGCTCCCGGTATGCCCAACATGTGATGATATCGCCTATGATACCTTCATGCAGTTTCTGGACCGCCTCTTCCAGCGGTTTGTAGTGGCGGCTCATCAAGCCGCCGGCGATCTTAAGATTTTTCTTTTCAGCCTCTTTACCAGCCTTTAGTACGCGCCGGATCCCGGGAGCATCAACAGCGAAGGACTTTTCCATAAACACATGGCATCCCTTTTCAATCGCGTATTCGAGGTGAATCGGCCGGAACGCAGGAGGCGTGGCCAGAAGCACGACCCCTCCTGGCGCGATAACATCGATTGCCTTTTTATAAGCATCCAGGCCGAGGAACTGACGGCCCTGCGGAACATTTACCTGCTGCCGGTCTTGTGGAACATTTTCCTTCTTGTTGAACCGTCCGGAGAGAGACTTGTGGCTGCCGTTAATGCGACTTTCGAAGACATCGGCAAGGGCAACCAGTTGAGTCGGCCCCTTTGTTGACAAGGCGTTTACGGCCGCTCCCGTGCCACGGCCGCCACAGCCTACCAGGGCCATCTTGATAGTGTTGTTTTCCCCGGCGTATATACGTGGGGCGGCTGCTATAAAAGCTGATGTAGCGGCGAGCCGGCCGGTAGCCTGCAGGAACTCGCGGCGGGAGCTATGCGGTTTCTTAGTAGTACTTTGTTCGTTCATTGCTTTATCCTTTCTCTTTTTCTCGTGAATGGTCGCATGGGCCGCAACGGATAATAATTCCTTTGAAGGAAATACCACGTGACAACGGCCACCTCAGCGAACCCACCTCGGATATCATCCAATTGACGATCCATATATAAGATGCTGAAAAATCACATTATATATTGAAGGAAGCCGATTTTCAATATCTTTCACTCGACATTTCCCATATATAATTTAGTAGTAAGAATCGGCTTGGATTACATAAAATCCTGCGTTTCTTAATAAAAATTTATTATTCCGCCAAAAAATAACATTTTCAGGACTTAGAATTTGCGACTCACAACAAGGGTGTCTTGTGGTATAGTTTCTTACTTAAACGCTTCAGTCAAGACGCATGGATATTGATTGTAATTTTGATAAATAAATGAAAAACTATTCTCCATAACCTGGCATTGTAATCCTCTGCTCGGTCGGATAAGCATGACAAGCCGACTTTGGAAAAGCTTGTTGGTGAAGGCTTGTGCAGGTATAATAACGCACAGACAATTCAGGTCGGTTGTGTATGAACCGGAGCGTCGATACGTTTGACGTGTTCACATAGGAGACAATAATCATGAAGTGTGAACTGAGTCGCCGCCATTTTCTTTCGCGAGCTGGATTGGGCACCGCGGGGCTGGTAATTCTAAGGAACAGCCGATCCGTCTGCGGCACCCCTGCCAATGAGAGAATCAATGTCGCTCTTATCGGCGTGGGAGGACGCGGAACGTGGTTTGTAGATACTATCCCTCGGATGGAAAATGTCGTCGCTATATGTGATGTCAATAAGCAGAAGATAGCCGAAACATATAAACGTTGGGCAGAGCTGGCGGATCGCTTCGCCACTTCGCCCCATCAGTGGGAGCGCTCCGCCTCCCCAACCTTTCGACGGCTGGCCGACCAAAAGGTCAAGGCATTTGCCGATTTTCGCGAGATGTTAGACAAGATGGATAAGCAGATTGACTCCGTTGTCGTCTCCACTCCCGACCACACGCACGCGGTCGCCTCGGCCGCCGCTATCAGAGCGGGCAAGCATGTATTTTGTGAAAAGCCGCTCACCCGCACTGTCCACGAATCCCGCGCCCTTAGTGAATTAGCCGGAGAATACAAGGTCGCAACTTCCATGGGCAATCAGGGTACAGCCAGTGGGCAATTTCGCCGTGCTTTGGAGCTAATCCGTGACGGGACGATTGGCCGCATAAAAGATGTGCATATCTGGAACACCGGCGGTGGCGCCGACCGGAAAAAGCCTCCCGGCGAAGAACCTGTACCTAATCATCTGAATTGGGACTTATGGCTTGGTCCGGCGAAATTTCGTCCATATCATCGCGAGTGGACGAGGCGAAACCTCTGGCGAGACTTCGGGACCTGCCAGCTCGGCAACTGGGCCAGTCACAGCGCCAACCTGGCGTTCATGGCCCTGAAGGTACACGAACTTTGGCTTAAAAGCCGGCCCGGGCAAACTAAACCTATAATTCGCGTCGAGGCAAAATGCTCCGGAATCAACCGGCTCTCCTTTCCACGTTGGGAGGTGGTGACGTGGGAAATACCTGCCCGCGCGGAATTCGACCCGATTAGGTTCACCTGGTACAATGGCGCAGCACCCGGCGGCAGGGAGCGTATCGAGGATTTATTGGGTGATGCCGGCTGGGGCGACAAGAAACAAATGGACCATGCCGGCGCTATAATCGTGGGTACAGAAGGCACGATCCATACGACCGGTCATAATGCAACTTTTCGCCTGTTGCCTGCAGAGAAGTTCAGGAATGTTGAGAGAGAGCGACCCAAAACCGTGGACCGTTCTCGCGGGCACGAAATGGACTGGTTCATCGCCTGTCGAGGTGGCAAACCGGCCTGGGCCGATTTTGACTACGCTTCGACACTCAACGAATTTCTAATGCTTGGCAACGTAGCCACTCAGGTTGAGGACAAGCTCCAGTTCGATCCGATAGCCATGAAAATCGTCAACAACACCCAGGCCGATGCCCTTTTGCGCTCGGAGTATCGGCAGGGTTGGTCTTTATAGGGAGGAACGACGTCAAAGCGGCCAAAATGAAAGCAAAGAATGTCCCCCAGCCGACAGAGCAGCAAATCAGGCTAATTGAGGCCGCTGCTCCGGACAAAGCGCCGGCCAAACCTGCCAAACCGCGCAAGGTCCTCGTCTGGGGACACGTCTGGACGCATCTGCCTAATCCTTACGCGGAAAAGGCACTGGAAATCCTCGCCCATAAGAGCGGGGCTTTTGAGGCTGTAATCAGCGACGATCCTCGTCTGTTGGTCGGTGATAAACTCAAGCAATTCGATGCCCTCGTGATGAACAATATACACGAACACGAGCCGTTCCTTCCTGATGATTTTGCTCGGCTCAAGGGTGAACAAAAGGCCGCCGCCAAAAAATTCGACAAAGCTGTAAAGCAGAGTATCTTGGAATATGTCCGCAGCGGTAAAGGGGTAGTAGGGATCCATGCAGCAACCGCCGCTTGTCAGAGCTGGCCCGAGTATGGAGATATGATGGGCGCCTACTACGGTGGACATATTCACCAGGAGGTGGTCATAAGGCATGAAGATCCAAAGCATCCCGTGAACGCCTGCTTTGGTGGAAAGCCTTTTACAATAACGGATGAGATATATATATTTCGCGAGCCGTATTCCCGCACAAAGGTACGTGTCATAGCAAGCCTCGACTTAAGCCGGATGGAAGACCCGCAGAAACGCCCGGACAAGGATTACGCAGTCTCCTGGGTTCGGGCCTATGGCAAAGGCCGCGTCTTCTATACAACGCTGGGCCACGAACCGGCAACCTACTGGAATCCTGTATTTCTACAACATCTTCTCGCAGGCGTACAGTATGCAATCGGCGACCTGCATCATGCTGTAAAGATGGACCAATAGAAAAAATTCTGTCTTAATGTAAAAGGCCAGTTGTAGAGAACAATGAAAGATATACGGACATGTTTTACTCATCTGGTGACGGTTGCGGTTGTTTTGTCGCTGATCGCGCTGACTGTGCTCGCTCGAGCACAACCGCAGCAGAAACCACCAACCGGCATTGAAGTTGGTCCGCAAACGGACGAAATCATACCGAAGCGATTCATTATCGATCCTCCTACAATAGAGAATCTGGGCTTCCGGTGGTATATTGAGGGTGACAGTAATCACAACGCCTCGGTCGCTGTTGCGTTCAGGAAGAAAGGTCGGAAGCAGTGGAAGAATGCTCTGCCAATGCTGCGTGTTCATCACGAGGTGGCAAACCAGCGGTACGGGCCATACCGTACAGGCAATCTGTTCGCCGGCAGCGTGTTGTTTCTGGAACCGGCTACTGAATATGAAGTGCGGTTCACTATGTCCGACCCGGACGGTGGCGCGCCGCCGGAGCCTAAGATTGTCACCGTTGCGACGCGGGCCGAACCCAGAGCTTACGAAGGCGGACGAACGATAGAGGCCACCCCCGAAAAAGGACTAATGGATGCTATTGAACAAGCGCAGCCAGGTGACTTGATTTTGCTTCGCGCGGGCATCTACAAGGGACCGTTTGAACTGAAAAAGTCCGGCACAGCCGAGAAACCAATCATTATTCGCGGCCCATCCAAAGATGAAGCAGTACTGGAAGGCCGGGGAGTTAACGGTCGCTCAAGGATCGCAACGCTCAACGGCACGCATCATCTGCATTTTGAAAAACTGACCTTCCGCAACGCCCAGATGGCTGTCTATGCTGCAAAGCCAGGCGGTTCCCAGGGCCTTGTCGTCCGAAGATGCAAAATTCACGATGTGGTTTACGGCATCAACACAGGATGCGAAAATTCGAGTGACTGGTACATCGCAGACAACGAGATTGTCGGCATCAATCCAACGTGGTATCCCCGACCATCGAAGACATATATGAGTCCCGGCCACACCGGTATCAACATCTACGGACGCGGCCACGTGATATGCTACAACCGCATCACGAGATTCAGCGATTCAGCCGCTATCTACAACTTCGGCCCGCCGGTAGATGATGTAACGAGGCACTGTGTGAACATCGACTTCTATAACAACGACCTCTCCTGGGCACAGGATGACACATTCGAGGCTGACTACGGCTGCCACAACGTACGGTTTTATCGAAACCGCTGCTATAACGCGCACACCGGCATGTCCACTCAACCGTTCTACGGCGGCCCAGTCTACCTGATCCGCAACGAACTATATGCAATCACCAGCCTCAGCTATAAACTGAACAACTACCCGGCGGGCATCGAGGCATACAACAACACATCGTGTTGTGCGGGACAAGGTTTCCGTCCACCGGCCATCTGGCAAAACGGCCACTTCAGAAACAATCTGTTTATGGGCGGCCAGGGTTACGCGATGGAGTCCGGCTCGCTAACGGCCTACAGTACGATGGATTACAACGCCTACCGCCGCAACGAGTCCGATCGGCTGCTCAAGTGGACTGGCCACAATGGAAAGGTCGGCAGATACCAGTCGATTGAAGAATTCTTCAGGGCGACGGGACTCGAGGAGCACGGCATCCTGGCGGACTACGACATCTTTGTGAAAGCTGGGCCGCCGGAAAAAGGAAAGACTTACGAACCCAAAGATTACAACCTGCTGCTCAATAATAATGCCAACGTAGTCGATGCCG
>SMTZ1_10002861_pt1 | contig 17348 bp, 12 predicted proteins | sample DeeMarSWOR136_30_FD_25667 | JGI IMG/M metagenome (IMG submission 25667)
CTTTACCTCATAAGTTTTGAGCATAGTCATTAACAATTTCAGCAAGGCTTGAGGATAGTTTTGGTGTATCAATTTTGGCCTTTTTTGGGCTTTTGAGTGTTAACTGAAGTGTCAATTGATTTTTTACAGTTTCGCAAGCCTTTATAATCTGAGCAGTTATATTTTCGCCTCTCTGTCTTTATAAACCAGTGGTTGACTGGAATTGGAATTGTAGTGGGTCACAAAGTGGATCAGTCGTCACGTGATAATAACATGTTAACAACTTGTCATTCACTTGTCAATCACTCGTAACTCTCAAAAACGGCTGGCTTTAAGCTTGTAACACCATTGAAAATAAACTTACAAGCGGGAGTTCGGACTGAGAATCCGCTGCTCTTCAAATGAAAAGTGAGACAGTGATTAAACCTTATTGGTGTGAGTATCTGGGTATCAATCTCGAGAAATCTGCGTCAAAAATGCGTCAGTCGCCAGTGGTAAACTACTTGTTATTTACTTGTTACTCGACTTGTAAACCACTTGTAATCCTCGTTTCTGGTTAAAAAAATTCGACATAAGCTGCTATCTACAAAAGGCTTATAGAAGTGATTTCGGATTAGAAATCCGTTGCTCTGTCCAACTGAGCTACGGGCGCTCTTTTCCTAAGTCTTGGTAATATAATAACTTCTTACTAATCCTGTCAATCTCTTTTACCCCAAAAATAGGTACTTTGCCAAAGTGCGCTAAAAAGATTAACCCTGATCTACCTGTTTTAATTTCCGAATGGTGTGTATATTAATCAATTATCTTGTCCATTTCATGTATCAACCTACTTCAAATCCAATCCCGCATTTGCCTGTCAAGCCTTGTCGAGTAGTCAGTTTTTATAGCAACCGACTTTTATTACCGAGGTGAGTGCCCAGGTGGTGGTTCTTACAGTATAAGGGCAATTGCTGAAATAGCGCCATTCTAAATATGTAATTCACCATGAATTACAGACACGCACATCCTGCCATTAACGGCATAAGCTTCGAGGCTGAGAAAACAGATAGAAGGTCAGTTTTAGGACAGTTAGGCACACATTTCAAACAGACGTTTTCACCAATGCGCAGCGCTTTGTATACTTAAAAAGGCCAATAAAAATGTAACGGAGAGGGCGGGATTCGAACCCGCGGTACCCGAAAAGGGCACACCGGTTTTCGAAACCGGCTCGATCAGCCACTCCGACACCTCTCCGTGTCAGAAATTATAACCTATACATTCTATTAACTAAAATTGCAAGAATATTCACTCCGAAATGAAAGTTGAGAAACACAAAAAATGTCAGATCGTCAGTGATATTTTTGCGATATCTCGATGTTTGGATAAATGTATTGAAACAATAGGTGCATTTATCTAAAATCCGGTAAGTCGTTGTAAGAATTTCAATTTTAAAGATTTTAGGGATTCAGAGATGTACATCATACCGGCAATTGACCTCATAGCAGGTAAATGCGTTAGACTTATTCAGGGCCAGTACGACCGTCAGATAACTTATGAGAACGTTCCTGTCAGGAAGGCACAGGAATTTATCAAGGCTGGGGCCGAATGGCTTCATATCGTCGATTTGGATGGCGCCAAAGTCGGCAGGCCGTGCAATACCGGTACAATATCAGACATAGCAGCTCTCGGAAAACTAAAAATCGAGGTTGGTGGGGGTATCAGGGACGAAGCCTCTATAAGGCAGTTGCTCGATATAGGGGTAGAGAGGGTGATAATCGGAACCAAAGCGGTGAGCGATTTTGAGTGGTTCAGTGAGATGGCAAAAGAATTCAGCGGAAGAATTGTGCTCGGCCTTGATGCCAGAGGCTCAAAGGTTGCCACTCACGGCTGGATCCAGGAAAGCCCGCAAGCTCTGTTGGACTTTGCGAACAAGGCGGCAAAATTGCCCTTGGCGGCGATTATTTATACCGACATTACCAAAGATGGTATGATGGAGGGGCCTAACTTTGAAAGGACGAAGGAACTGGCCGAAGCCGTTTCCGTAGATGTTATTGCTTCTGGAGGTGTAAGCAAGCTGGCCGATATTAAAAAGCTGGCCGAGACAAGGGTAGTGGCCGCAATCATCGGCAGAAGTCTATACGAAGGCACGCTCGATCTTTCCGAAGCAATAAAAGCAGCAAAGTGAATATACGCATAACTTTGACTATCTTTGTGTTGGATATGTGAGCCGGCAAGTGCTTAATCAACCAACTCGGGAAGCTCGAATTTATAACCTATTTCTCTGATAGTGTGGATAAGCATTGGATTGTGAGGATCGGCTTCTATCTTGTTCCTTAGCGTGGTGACGAAGCGATCGACGCTGCGCGGGCCGCTAAAGCAATCATAGCCCCAAACCACATTCAATATCTCATCACGAGTAAGTGCACGTCCTGCTTTTTTGACAAAAAGTTCCAATAGTCTGAATTCTTTGGGAGACAGCTTTATGTTCTCTTTTTTGTGAGTTAGTTGTCTGGCTGGAATGTCAAGACGGTAATCGGCAAATTCGTAAACTTCCTGTTCGCTTTGCCTCCTTCGTCTTAAAAACGCTGCCGATCGGGCCAGAAGTTCTTTGATGCTGAAAGGCTTGGTAACATAATCATCGGCTCCGAGATTCAGTCCCAGGACCACATCTGATTCCTCGCCCTTGGCGGTCAGCATTATTATAGGCATATCAAGATGTTCCTTGCGGATTAGTCTGCATATTTCATAGCCGTTAATCTTCGGCAGCATAATATCGAGAATAATCAAATCAGGCTTTTTATTCAAAGCGGTATTTAGTCCTTCTTCCCCATCAGCCGCTGTTAGCACGTTATATCCCTTGTATTCGAAGTTGTCCTTCAGGCCCCGCAGCATTGTTGCGTCATCTTCAATTATTAAGACCGTTTCCATTTGTATCATCTCAATTTGACTTAGGCAGCTTCACTGTAAAGGTGCTCCCTTTACCGGGTATGCTTTCGACTGAAATTGAGCCTTTGTGGGCATCGACAATAAATTTCGCGATACTCAGGCCCAATCCACAGCCTTCGGCATGTCGCGAGAGGCTGCTGTCAACCTGGTAGAATCTCTTGAATATCTTTTTGATGGCTCGCTGTGACAAGCCTATGCCTTTGTCGGAAACGCTAAAACAAACCGAACCGTCTTCGTTATAAACTCTAAAATCAATATGCTTGTCATCGTGGGAATATTTGTAGGCATTATCAAGCAGGTTTACGAGCACCGTTACAATCGCATCATGGTCGGCTGATATATCAGGCAAGTCATTGCTGATTTTTACTTCGAACTCACATTGCCCCTCACTAAACTTGGTTTTGACCGCCTCGACCGCAGAATTAGCAATCGCAGCCGGGCTTGTCTTGACCATCTCAAAGGTGTGCTTGTTCCGCTCCATTCGTGAAAAGGTGAGAAAATTATCAATCAATCCGCTAAGTCGTTTGTTTTCTTTGCAAATCAGATGCAGGTATTCGGTTGCTTGTTTCTGGTCTGTGTAGTTTCCTTCCAACAGCGTATCGGCAAGCACTCGCATCGAGGCCAACGGCGTCTTTAATTCGTGAGAAACGGTTGCTATAAAATCGTTCTTGAGCCTGTTCAGCTTTATCTGTCTGCCAACGGCACGACCCGCACCAATCGCCATTGCCAAACCAAATATCACTACATAAGCGCAGACAGTAACATACCTCCATATTCTCTTTTCCACGGTACTCTTGAAAATATTGCCCACAGTAAAATAAAGTTGCACTTGCCAACCTTCGAAGTATCCCCCGAGAGGTAAGGCCATAAAAGGCGCCCCCTGATTCTCTGAAAGAAGGGGGCGGAGCGTGGCCCAACCGAGATTGTCACGTACCGGACAGGCCACCCGCCCCGGGCTGACCTCTTCGAAACGGCCTGACAGCCAGCGATTTAGACTTGCATTCTGAAAAACAAATGCGGTTCTGTCCCCAATCTTATGTCTCAGAGCGTAGCAATGGTCAATTACATCAACATCTCCCACTTCTGGCCGAGACTCCGTCCGGCGAGACTTCCATTGTCGAAACCGATCTTCCGGCCAGTCGTCAAGCATCTTCGACGACGAGAAGCGCTCAACAAACTCAAGAGGAATTCCGCTTCCCTTAAGCCGTATTGGGCCTTCCCCAAATGGATTGTGAAACGATTGCTTCAAAAAAGATTCTGGGTTAACAACATCGATGCCGAGGCAGCAGAGACGATTACTGATGAATCTGCTGCGGTCCCAAGGAATCACCGCACCGGCCTCATTTCGGTTCCCGATCATGTCTAACAGACTTTTCGTGGTCTCTTCTTTCAAAGCATTCCATGAGGCATTATTGGTCTCGGATTGCGCCTCGAGCATTTCTATCAACAGGAGACGTGCATCCGCAATGAGCATGAGTGTTGGTGTGTCACAGGTTTTTGCCTCTTCACTGAAGGCAACTTCTTTGCACGACTCGATGGCCCGCGAATGTTCGCCGAGTTTCCGCAGACATCGGGATTGGCCGATTAGAGCCGAAAACCGTAAGTAAATGTCGTCCGAACGCGCCTTATCACCGTACACCTTGGCGGCTTTCGCAAAGTCATTACCTGCGAACTCAAGCTCCCACGCTTCGTTGAATTCTACACTAAGATTGATCCGTGCACTGACGTCACTGTAAATCAGCGGATACACGCGCTTACCTTCCTTGTCGTAAAGAATAACGTCGTGCACTTCATTATCATAGAGAGCGGCGAGGACGTCCGACAGGTCGTTTTGATCAAGGAGATCATCCAATTCTTTCATTTCCCCCAACCAATCCTTTTGTATTTCTTGCGAAACGGTGGAGAGTTTGTCCTCGTAAACAGCCATCAGTTCTTGACGCACGGCGAGTTGTGTGGTTCTAACGGTTTGCGCCAAGAACCACAGTAGGCAGACGGTGGGCAGTATCACCGCTACCGCAAGCAGCAATATTACCCACCATAATTGATTTTTAGAATTAGATTGTTGTAATTTCCTGCTCAATTTTTCATAAATCCCTTATTAACCATTTATCACCAACGAGTTCAAGGTAGCTGCTAAATTCCGGATGCTTTCCCTTCTGCCATTTAGTTTCACCATCACCGATGTAATAAACTCTCCCAAGCGTAAAATACCACTTGATTTTACATCTGTCTTCTGTGATATCTTTACTGGTGATCTCAACTGGAATGCTTGCGTCCATCGCCTTAATCATAGCTTGGAAAGGGTGGTTAGATTCTGTCGCCAGCATTTCCATGAATTCATCATAATCATGTCCGTCTTTGGAAACACATGCTTTAGCGGCTTCCAGATTGCCGACATAAACCGCTTTGACAAAACTTTTGATAGTTGCTTCCGGCGTACTCAAGTCGATTAGCGATTTCGCTTGTTCTTTTTGCAGCATTTTGTAACGGAACTGATCCTCCTGCAGCTTCGTAGCGTTGGGGTGTTTCCGGAGGAACGAATCGAGTTCGGCCTTCAGGCTGGCAGGTGTTTCAAGGTCGACGTCCTCTACCATCCACATCCCACGCTGTTTGATCAGGCGAATCAGCAACGGCCCCTTGTCCTCGACTCTGGTTTCCTTTGTAATGACCGCAGCGCTGATTTCCGTCGTCGTGACCACAGCAATCGATTCATCGACAAGAATGCTCACAATTTTCAGCTTCTCAGGATCGAGAATCTGGCGAAAATCTTTGACTTGGCTAACGACAGCGCTGCCGGGTTTTACCAGTTTGATGGCATCGGAGTCTCTGCCGGAAACCGCCGCCGCCAGGAAAGCCTTGGCCACGCTGAGTGCATTCGCAATTGCAGGATTCTCAACTTGTTCCTGCAGCATTTTATAGCGGATCTTTATGCGCCATGGGTCTTCCATGAATTCAACTACTTGCAATATGCCAAGTCCGCCCTCCCGGGTTTTAAAACCGAATGTTGAGTTTGGTATAGAAATCAGGTTGACGATATCAAACCGGCCTTGTTTAACGGGCTTGATGTGGGCGTCCCGACGGCCGACAGCCTTTATTAACTGGGAAGGTGTAAGGTGGTTCCAGTCAGCTTCAGCCAATCGAACCGCAGTTAGGTCAATCGTCATGAAACCTGGGACTCCATTTTCCGCAGCGGCGTCGATACCACACTGACGTATCCAGGCGAACATGGATTCCTCTGGACCGTCGTGAACATCTTTCGGAGGGTGATACATCTGCGCTGTGTCGAAGTCAATCCAGGAGTCTGGTCTACCATCTTCCTGCATAATCCGCTCGAACTCCGCGCCAAATTCAAAACGACGTTCTACAAGCTTGTAGCCGGTGGCTTTTTTGTATATCAGCTCTACGCCTCTTGCATCTGCGGAGAGTATATTTACCACGTAATCTTTGTCCTCACCGGTAGTGACTAAGTAACGGCCGGGGATGTGTCCAATATCAAGCTGATACGCTGTCACATCCTCAACCTGCTCCAGGACTTTTAGCCTTACCAAATGTTCACCTAAGTCATAAACTGCGTGATCAGGCATGATAAGTCCGGCCTTAGCACCCCTTAAACAAATCAGGACTCTATCATATGCCAGATCTCCTTTGCCCAGTTCAGCAAAGGTCCCGACAAGTTGGCGATCCCCTTCGCCGGCAGGCAGAAGCTCACCACTGGCAAAATCCAGAACAACGTCGGTGCCCCTCGTATCAGCATCAGGCAGAAAAACTTTACGCCAGCCACCAGCCGCAGTCTTTGCTTGATCCAGCAGCATCTTATAGCGGATACTGAAGTGCCTCGGCTTCTTGTTATCCTGCATCTCCATAATCTGAACGATTCCCATTCCACCTTCCCGGGTCTTGAATATGTACGCCACAGGCAGTTTCCCCGCAGCGCTCATAAATGCAGGAGTGCCTACCTTTGCTATAGACAGGTCTTCCGCCAATTCCTTCGGTGAAATTGTCTTCCATCTCTCGTTGGCGATTGGTATCGCCGCCATGTCAAAGCCGTAAAGACCGGGTCCCGATGTCTCTCCCATTGCGTCAATTCGGTTCTCTGCGCACCATCTTAAAAACTTTTCTTCGGAAGGTATATCTGTCGTATGCGAAAAAAGCCTGCTCGTATCAAAATCAATCAGCCAATCCTTTTCCTCCCCGTCATCATTTATGACTCGTTCCATAACCGGGCCGAAGACGCGAAGCTCGGCAGGTATTTTTTCAACCCATCCGTATATCGTGCCTTTGTTTGCATCGAACTCACCGATTTGGATGACAGCTAGGTTCCCTTCACTGGTTAAGACTGCCGCGAATTTACCCTGGCTGGCCCATATTCTTCTGGTGTTGCTTTTTCGAAGTTCACCGATATCGCTTCTCGCCATATAGATGGCTTCGTCCCACATCTGTTTTTCTCCGCTGGGCAGGTCCAGAAATCGAACCTCCGAGCTGGTCTTTTTCATCAGCACTCCGCCCTCGTCGTTGTCCCAGGCCACATCGAATCTGTCCGGCCATTTATCTTTGAGCATCGCTATCTCGCCGCTGTCGAGATCCAGTCCGGTGTTATCAGGGAGGTGAACCTCGAAAGATGGTACTTTGCCGGACTTGATCTGTTCAACGAGCGCCTGTGGTTCGAATAACCTGGTAGGAGGACTTAGTTTCGCAAGCTGTTTGTGGGCCTTGTCAACAATGGATTTCTGCTCAGGAAAACTGGAAACTAAATTGCGGAATTGGATTACCGCTTTAGCATTTTCGCCTTTCTTCAGATAGCACATGCCAATTCGATACGTGGCCTGGGCGGCTTCTTTTTGGGCTTCTTCTGCACCGGTAATGACCTGTTCATAGATTTTGATTGCAGCGTCGAGGTCACCTTGTATCTCCTCGGCGTAAAGGCCTTCCTGAAGTAGCACACTTGTAGTTTTGGCTGAAACAACCGAGCTAAGCAAGCCCATGGCCAGCAAAAAGATTATTGTTATGCTTTTCAATCTTTCCATAATCTTGCCCCTTTCAAATAGATTAACAAAAAAACTGTTACTTTAACAAGAGCAATTATGCCGGCCAAATGTTACAGTTATGTTACGGTTTCGTACTTTTTCTGTGATTTTTTGCAGTTTATTGTCAAATGAGAAAACAAAATGGATGTACCTTTTTGAGCCGGGTGCGATATAATCGACTGTGGACAATTTACTTGACCGTTATTTAGGGACATAGGAGAAGTTTTGGTACTTGGAAATTCGAAAATCGATGTTCGAAAATGGGTCCATGGTCGAGACATTGGGAGATTCACCCGAAGCGTAACCTTCTTTATCGGTTTTTATCTGTACCTCTTGCTTATAGTTGACCTTCGCCTTATTTACCACGGTGCCGGAGAAATTTCTAACTTTCCATCCTTTTTTAAGGGTTGGGATTTTTTCAGGGAATTTGTGTCGCGGCCTGGCGGCCCGGTCGAGTATTTTGCATCTTTCCTGTCGCAGCTTTTCTATATTGGCTGGGCTGGTGCTCTTGTTGCAACGTTGCAGGCATGGTTGATTTATGCATGTATCGGCTACTTTCTAAAAGCTATTGAATATAGGAAACTACGCTGGATCCGATTTATTCCGTCGCTTCTCTTGCTTGTTATCTATACGCAGTATACGTATCACTTCGTTACTGTAACGGCGCTTTTAGCAGCGCTCGTATTTGTATGTCTGTATTTAAATATGATTTCGAAGGGATCGAAATCAGGTTGGCTTCGCCTGTTTATTTTTCTCATTATGTCCATCACCTTGTATTATATTGCTGCTGGGGCATACCTGCTTTTTGCTGTGATCTGTACAATGTACGAACTGCTGTTCAGAGGCCGCTGGCTGACAGGTCTTTTGTGTTTGTTATTATCTGCTGTAATTCCGTATGTGGAGGGGGTTTTGGTTTTCAGTAATAGTAGTATTGATGCTTTCTGTGACTTATTACCATTCTCCTGGAAATTTATCGCTTATAAAGCTGGTGGAAGAATGGTAACAATCGTTTATCTGCTTTATTTGCTTATGCCTTTGACTGCACTTGTCTTGGGCCTATGGCAGGTATTTGTAAAATTGTACGCGAAGAGAAAATATGAAGGACAAGAAACGGAAAAGCCGCCCACTAAGCCCCTAAAATTAATCACAGGTATATATTCATGGTACTTTCAACATAAGAAGATAAAGTGGATATTTAGAACGGTGTTTCTGTTTGGGTTTGCTTTCGGCGTGGTTGTTTTTTCTTATGATATAGAGAGAAAAACCTTGTTTGAGGTCGAATACTATAAATACCGAAAGATGTGGCCTCAGGTGCTGAAAGCTGCTCGAAACCATTTGGACAGTTTTCCTGTTATCCTTGCAGTAAATCGTGCCTTATATCACATTGGCCGGCTTAATACTGATATGTTCTCATATCCGCAGCATACCGGCACTTTGTTTCTGACCGTTAAAGGCTCTGAAAGAGAATATTGGAAAAAATTCGACCTTTTTATCGAGCTCGGTCTTGTTAATTTTGCCTACAAAGACTTGTCCGGGTGTCTTGAAATATTTGGAGAGCGGCCTTTGGTTCTCAAGCGGCTGGCTCTTGTCAATATGGCCAAAGGAAATATCAATTCAGCTCGAATTTTCCTTAATAAGCTTGCTAAAACCTTATTTGATGCTAAATGGGCTGAAGACTATTTGGAGCTTTTACTATCTGACCCTAATCTGCTGACGGACAGTCAGATTCAGCATTTACGTTCTATGATGTTGCAGAAAGATTATGCTTTCTCAGTTATTGATTATGAGGACATATTGTTGGATTTATTGGAGAAAAATCCTCAAAACCGCATGGCCTTCGAATACTTGATGGCTGCGTACTTGCTGACCAATCACTTGGATGGTTTTGTTCGAAATATTGCCCGATTGGATGATTTTAATTATTCTAAGATTCCTCGATTATACGAAGAAGCGTTGTTGGTATATGTGTACAGGACGAGAAAATCTGTTAATCTTTACGGCCGGCAGTTAACCCCGGAATCAAATCGGCGTTTTGACAACTTTAGTCAAACTTATCAACAAAGATACGGTCAGAACAAGCAGGCGGCCTTTAAAGAATTGGCAAAAGAATATGGTGATACTTATTTATTCTATTATATTTATGGATTTTCCGGAGTGAAGCAATGGGCAGGCGGCCAATAATTACTCGTTCTTTGATGCCGTTGGTGTTTTCTGCCGGTGTTCTGGTTTATGCTCTCAATAGTGCACATGCCTCAATTGAGCAATATAACTCGATTGATAGGATTCCCAGGATTAATCCTGAATACTGTGATTCCGTTATCCCGCCTAATATCGCTCCATTGAACTTTTCGGTGCTGGAGGCCGGTTCGCGTTATTATGTAAATGTACACTCCGAAGAGGGTAATCCTATCAATATTTACAGTCGGTCAGGCAGGATTTTTATTCCTGAAGGACCTTGGCACAGGCTGTTAAATTTGAACCGCGGGCGGCAGCTTAGCTTCGATATTTTTGTAAAAGCCAAAGGTCAATGGAACCGTTTTCTTACTATAAATAATGAAATTGCAAGTGAGGACATAGATCCTTTCATTGTTTACAGGAGAATCTACCCCGCGTACATTTCATGGGGGAAAATGGGTGTTTATCAGCGCAGTTTGCAAAATTATAGTGAATCCGTCATTCTTGATAATGAATCTTATGAAAAAGGCTGCCTTAATTGTCACGCATTTTGTCGAAACCGTCCGGAAAAAATGTTAATTGGAATACGCAGCGAAAAATATGGCAGTTCCGCTTTACTGGTTGAAAATGGCGATGTTGACAAAATTGGGGCAAGATTCGGATACACCTCATGGCATCCCAGCGGGCGGCTGGCAGTATATTCTATTAATAAAATACGGCAGTTCTTTCATTCCGCTCGGGATGAGGTTCGTGATGTTACCGACCTTGATTCTCTCCTTGCTTATTATTTGGTGGATTCCAAAACCATCAAAACATCACCGCAAATTTCCAACAAAGATTATTTAGAGACTTATCCGACCTGGTCACCGGATGGGCGTTACCTGTATTTCTGCAGAGCCCCTGTATTATGGTCGGACCGGTACACAGTACCCCAGGAGAACTATGACAAGGTCAGGTATGAGCTGGTTCGAGTAAGCTATGACCTTGACCGCGACGAATGGGGCAAGATGGAAACCGTACTCTCAGCCGAAGATACCGGCCTTACTATCCTGCTTCCGAGAATCAGCCCGGACGGCCGCTGGCTGCTATTCTGTATGTGCGATTATGGTTCCTTCCCGGTTTACCACGACAGCAGCGACTTGTATTTGTTGGACCTGACGGCCTTTGAGCAAACCGGCCAGGCCAGGCCAAAGCGGTTGCAGGTCAATAGCGAACAAAGCGAATCCTGGCACAGTTGGTCAGGTAACGGTCGATGGATAGCTTTCAGCAGTAAAAGGGGTAGTGGCGTATTTACAAGGTGCTACCTGAGCTATGTAGACCGGAAAGGCAGGGTGTATAAGCCGATTGTCCTGCCGCAAAAGAACCCGACTTATTATGATTCATGCCTCTGGACTTATAGTGTCCCTGAACTTATCACTGAGCCTGTTCGAGTTACAGGAGGAAAGCTCGGTCGGGTTGTTCGCGGCTATGAAAAAATATCGGTCGACTTACCTGTTACCATGGCCACTCCCAGACCCGGTATGGGGCCTAAACGCCCTGAACCATGGCAGGAACGAGAATAACTCCATGATGATAAGCCGGCTTCCCCTCTGTCATTTCAACTGAAGCAATACCCCCGTATTGCGGAGCGCCGTCGTTTCGAGCTCAGCGCAGCGAGTGAGCTTGCTCTGTGGGATAGCGAAGCGTTTGTCCCGTGAGATAGCACAGCGTTATCTCACTGGGATTATCTCCCTCGCCAATTTGCCGACAAGAGTGGTTGGTCGGGGATATTTGAAGATTCAGATTTGCTGATTTTCATGGGTGTTTCTTTGAACCAGATCTCTCTAACCAGAATGATAAACAAAGCTACAGCCACGATGTTCACCCCTACGCACCATGGTTCGCCTCTGAAAAGGTAAAAGTAAAAGCGGCTTCCCAGAAAAGCGAAATCTGCTCCCCATCCTGCCTCACTCCGGTAAACGCTTAAAAAACCGCCGGTGTACAGGATGTAACTTAACACAGGCGTTATGATAATCGGTATCTGTATACTCTGAAAAATCAGGCTCAACTTAAGCCCGAGTCTTGGCTTCTTGATAAGAACCACGCCTGCAAGAACCCCGAATCCGAAAACAATAGCAAACCCGGCGTATATAACCATTACTATCGGCGACATGTTCACTTCCAAAAAGACCCGCCCGACAAGAACTATCCCCAGAAGTCCGCCGCCAATCTGGAAGAGCAGCAGGACGATTTTTAACCACTTATTCATATTTATAATCCTCCAGGCGCTTTCGTTCTAAACGATTTCTATGCCTATAACATCGACCATTAAAAATCTCAACATTAACCAATTCCGGCTGTTTTTATTTAGTATCGTATATGCTTCGCCAGCCTGTCCTCCGGAGCTTTAACGAAGGAGGGAGTAAAACCGAAGCGAAGTGAGACCTGCTCGCAATACCGGGTAGGGTGTGCACCGCACACCACTTATAAATTCTGTCATCCCCGCGAAAGCAGGAACCTCATTTTTGATTTTTAATTTGTAGTTTTGATATTTTCACTTTGACTTTTGATTTGTTTATGTTATTCTCTCCACATAATGGCGTGGTACATCTTTGAGCGGATTCTTGCAGGGAACCGCCTGTCTGTCATTCCGCATTTGCCTGCCCCAGCAAGTCGTAGGCAGGGGTTGCGGAATCCAAAAGAGTTAATCACTATGAACAACGAACTAAGAACTATGAACTTTATCAACGAACTAAGGACAATGAACCATGAACTAAAAATCCGCTTCACGGATTTTACTATCAACATTCGCCGCCTCAGCGACGGCTATAAGGTGTGAAGAAAAATTGAGATTTTTTAAAGTGGATTGTTCTTGTCAGGATGTAAGAAAGAAGTAGGTGAGGTAAATGGGCAAATTTAATAGAGATGAAGTTGCAGACTTACTTGCAAAATGCCATAGACGTTGTTGTATCTGTCACCGTTTTTGTGGATTCAAAATGGAAACCGACCACATAAAGCCCATTAATGAAGGTGGCACTGATGAGATCGATAATGCAATACCAGTATGCCTTGAATGTCATGCAGAGATTCATTGTTATAATCCCACTCATCCTCGCGGAAGGAAATTTACAGAATTTGAACTCATGGAACACAAGAAGCAATGGTTGAGCATTTGTGAGAATAAACCCGAAATATTCGCCCAAGCTCCCACACCTTCAGAAGTTGGTTCCTTAAATTCTTTGGTAGATGAATTGGAATATAACCTTGAAGCGTGTGAATGTTCAGAGTCTTTGTTGAGTGTTGAGCAATTCAATGAGGCAATGAGAAGAGGTGCAATTTCATTTCTTGAGCCAAGCCTAAAGAATACAATTAACTCATCATACGCAAAGATTAACCAGTTGAATCAATGGTTTTATTCGTTAACACATCAAGACATCGGCGGGCATAGAGGATTGCATAATGTACGTAAACATATAGAAAAAATTGCACCAGAAATAAAAAATGCGATAAAAAAGGCACATACTGAACTTATGAAGTTCTTAGAAGGTGATACTGATAATTAAACCGGATATGATAAAAATTGTTTACATACGTCGAATAATTTAATGAAAGAGATTGAGCCGAAAAGCAATAAGCAACGTGAATGTGTATAATGGTAGCATAAAATCAGTTTAAATAGTGTTGTAGATTATTATGTCAGGCGAGGGATTATCATGGATATCTTAAGACAGGAGATTATCGAGACGCAGAAGGCTCGTAGCGAATTAATAAAATGGAAACTTCTGCTCGTTTCTGCGCTCGCGGCAACTGGGCTTGGGTTTGCGAAAAGTGAGAGCGATCTCAACACGGAAGTACTACTTTGCTGCATTCCGTTCTTCTGCGCTTATGTCGATGCCCAATACGCAAATCTCTCCCTCCGAATCATGGGGATTGCCACCTTTTTTCGGGACATTGCTTCTCATGTCGGCGTCGACCCAGCTCTAACTGAGTATGAGAATCTGATGGCTTTCGCAAGGGACAAAGTGCGCGGTGGTTATGGCGAGCTTGGCCGTCACAGTCCCCAGTCGTGGGTCGTGCGTGCATCGAGTATTCTTTTCTCTGGGCTCGTTGCAGTCTATGCCGCGGCTTCGTTAGTGCTACGTGATCCCAAGCCCAACGTGTGGCTGATGGTCGCTATGCTCACTACAGGCATAGGTGGTGTGGTGTTTGACATTTTGTTGTTTCAGCACAGCAACCAGCGGCGGAAGATCATCGAAAAAGCTGGGGCGGAATTTGCTTTGATGATAGACAACGGGAACACCAACGAACAAGCCGCTGCCGCTGGCCGCCAATAGCGTAGCAGTTTTTTCAAAGGTTTTGTCTAATATCAAAGTTTGTTGGTTTTGAAAGTTTGTCCTCCATACTGCTAGTGACGGCTGAATCCGGGCTTTATGCCTCAATCAGTTTGTCAACTTTGCACGTGCGATAGAAGAGGATGAAAAGACTGCTCTGCAATGTCTGAATAAGCAGACGAAAAACATTTGACAAAAAACTACGTTAAAAAGAATAATTGCAGGCTGCTATATTTTGCATCACATACCTGAAATTCTCCGCGTAATCCGGGATTAAATAAAGCACTTTTTTTGCCATTTTTTCACATTTTTTCCTTCCGCTTGTCCCTGCATGCTTTGGCCTGCCCGTATCCCTGTAGCTCGTAGACAGGGACCCAGACGTCTTTTTTCCCTGATCCCTGGCCCCTGATCCCTGAAAACTGTCTTAATATTTTTTGTTAAAAAATTCGATTTTCATTGAACATTACAGCCAGATTTGGTATAATATAAACAACAATTGAGAATAGAGAATATAAAATTGAGCAATCAGGAGCCTTAAGTCCATAACCAATAACCATTTACCAGTAACCATTTACCAATAAACAGTAACATTCGGAGCCCCGAGCAATTGTATGGGAAGAAATAAATTTTACGTTTTAAGTTGTGGTTTTGCACTTTTCACTTTGATTTTAGCTTTCTCACTCATGACCTACGAAATAAGCTCTACTGCTCAACTATCACCTATCAAATGTTCTGTCGCCTCTACAACTGTAGAGCGCGCACTACAAATTCACCCTTTTTTAACAAACAAAGCCAATTTCCAAAAAAATCAAATGAACGTAAGTTATTTGTTATTAAGGGAATATGAACTAATGGACACTTGGTCAGGCGGGAAAAACAAAGCCAAAACAAAGCCAATACAAACCCAATACAAAGCCAATACGAACCCAATTTATCCTGTCGTAGCCTCTGGCGAAGCAGGAACAAACCCAATTTCAGAGGAAAATAATGCTATTTTTGACAATTAATCCCAGTCCTGTATCTTTCTGTAATATCTATGGTCCGGTTATGATGAAATCATATACAAAGCTTTGGTTAATGAAAAGGGCGTTAATATTGCTCCTGATACCGTCTATGAGCGGCTTTCACTCAAAATACAAAAATGCCTTAATATCTATGAACAAAAAGGGACTTTCTGGCAATTCTGGGGGAAAAATCTCAGAAATCAGATGGTTTTTACCGGCCGAGCACGTTCTGAGAAAAAAGTATTAGATTTGGAATTAAGCTTGATTCCTATATTAACGATGTTTATAATGTCGGTTTCATTTAACTGTATGTACTGGGACAGGTTGGGTGAAGAATGGATGGCTTCTCAAAGCTGATGAGGAATAAATGCCTGCAAATTTAGACATACGTAGAGTTGAATCACCAGAGGCGACTGAAATCTATATTACAGCAACGCCCGGCGATAATGGCCCTTTACAGGGCCTTGCAGAGAAGGTCTTTTCTGATATCCGGGATGTGCTTGTTTCACAAAATGCGCAACTTTTGCAGGAACGTATCTTTGGCACTAAAAGTGCTATGACAGAGGTTTTAAGCGTACGGTCGCAGGTTTACGTCGAGATTGACGATGGAATCGCTCCGAGCGCTTTATGCGGCAAAGATGAGAGTGCTCCCCTTGCAGGAGTGCAGGTCCACGCTGTTATCAGTGACACAAAACCGGAAGCTATTGTCTTTGATGGAACGCGTTGTGGCCGAATTCTTCGCGTTCCAGGCCGGGTCTACCTTACACTTTCGGATATCCGTGCCGACGAGGCTGCTCAAAAGGCCGGTGACCCATCCGAGCAGGCAAAGGTTATGTTGGAAAAATCTGAATCGGTGCTAAAGCAATTTGGGGCTGATTTTCTTTCGGTGCCGCGTACCTGGATGTGGCTGTCCGACATTCTGAGCTGGTATGACGATTTTAATCACGTAAGGAATACGTTTTTCACTGAACGCGGCCTCATTGGACAGGGCAGCAGGCAATCAATGCCGGCAAGCACGGGCATTGGCCTGTACCCGTTTGATGGCAGCAAGTGTGCAATGGACCTGACGGCGCTGCTGGAACCGGCCGATTCAATCCAGTTCCTTGGGGCCATTGGAAAGCAGCAGTGTGCATTGGAGTACGGCTCGGCTTTCTCACGGGCTTCTCGAAGCATAACGCCGGCCGGTGAAACCGTTTTTGTTTCGGGAACAGCGTCTATTGACGCCAGCGGTGCTACGATAAATGTCGGCGACGCCTTGGGACAGATAAACACAACCATAGATAATGTTCGCGCAGTACTGCGGGATATGAATGCTGCCGACGAGGATGTGGTGCTGGTTGTTGCTTACTGTAAGACAAGCGAAGTTGAGAAGGTGTTCAATAGCTTGAAAAGTAAATACCCCTGGCCTTGGGTGACGGTAATTTGCGATATCTGCCGTCCTGATTTATTGTTTGAAATCGAAGCAACGGCATTGCCGGGAAAAAGATAAAAGGTATAGAGTACAACCTGTTGATGCTTTATGCCTTTATTATTTACGCATCTTTTTTAAGTAAACCTGAAGCACCGTAATATCTGCGGGTGTAACACCGCTTATTCGAGAAGCCTGAGCAAGCGTGATTGGCCTGAAGACCGACAGCTTTTCCTTCGCTTCTGTTCGAAGATGTTCAATCCTGTGATATTCTAAATCCAGTGGAATCTTCCTGTTCTCCAAAGCCTTGAAATTAGCTACCAGTCGCTCCTGTTTGGCTAAGTAACCTTCATATTTGGCATCGATTATTACGGCTCGCAACACATCATCTCCAAAACATATATCCCGTGCATCGTTATCAAAGATACGGGATACAAGGGATGGCATCCGGGATGCAACAGTATTATTTGGCTGGCGAAGATGTTCCCACAAACTAATGCCCTGGGTACGGGTATCTTGTAGG
>SMTZ1_10002863_pt1 | contig 17347 bp, 16 predicted proteins | sample DeeMarSWOR136_30_FD_25667 | JGI IMG/M metagenome (IMG submission 25667)
CGGGTTCGGCGGCAAAGTCGGTCCTCAGAAGCAAACACCCATTTTCATGGGAGATAAATGCGTTCCCTTTAAGCTCCACTGGCTGTACCACCTCGAATCCCAGTTGCGCATACAAGGCCAAAGCAGGGGTGTTATCCGCAAAAACGATCAGACTCAAAGTGGCATAGCCGTTTTCTAGGGCTTTTTCCTTGGTCAAGGCGACCAACATCTTTGCAATGCCTTTTCGCCGGTATGCCTTCAACACGCATAGGGCGTCCAGGAGCCAACTGTTCTCAACCCGCGCCGAATAGAAATGGTTCAAGTGTTCCAGCCTGTCTTCAGGAAAGAATGCCCTCATTTCCGGCGTGATGTCGTGAAGGTGAGACGGATAGGAAAGGGCCATTCCCACGACCTCTTGGTTGTGCTCTGCTATGATCGCACTCCTGTACGAATGGGGATACTGATCATTTTCAAGACCGTAATTCAAGACCTGGATCGGGGAGAGATCCGGTATCACCCCCTGAAACAAGTACTCCACAACACCACCAGATGCAAGGCTGATCAGTTCTGCAATCTTCGCGCTGTCCCCTTTTCTACCCGGTCTGTATGTAATGTCCACGGTGACCTCACCGGATCGATGGACGCTGATCACTCCATGGGTTATTTAGCCTGCCCGCAGCCCCGCTAAAACTGGATTTCCGCCGGAGCCGGACAAGCCCGCCGACTTAAGGCAGGTTCTCTTCTTTGCGGCAAGCCGCGGAGCACTCCGGCGAAGGAAAGCAAAGGAAGACTTGGGCGATGTGAGGTCCCAGGTTGAGAGAAAAGGGAATCCAATTCCGGCGACAGGTCAGGCAATCACTTGGGTGGCAGTGACTGCGCAAACGCCAGTCCTTTGTCAAGCCAGCGCTTGTATTGTTCCGGGGAGTTGAGTTGCGATTTAGGGATCATGACCCAGCCCTTCATGACTCTGCCGGTGATGTCAAACGGAAAAGCTTCACCCGAAGCGATAGCCCGCCTTGCTTCGTCCTCTGAGCCGAGGCGGACGATAATGTTGTCCTTGTAAATACCGAAAGCCATGTTGCCCCGAATCAAGTAGCATACCCCGCCAAACATGCGTTTGGAACTGAGTTCTTGATCTGCCCTGTAGATCGCGTCGATCTGTTGCTGAACATCCTGGTCATACGCCATCATGATCCTTTCCGGCCCAATACATGCGATCCTCTGCGCGTTTAGAACCGCCGCTGCATTGATCCAGCAAAGGCAACATGGAGGAATGCCATCATGTCACGGGCATCCCTCTATCTCATCTGTCTTCTCGATGTGATGGCCTACGAAAAGTCCCTGTCCATCACGGTTTTGCGGCCATCCTTTCTTGCTCTTTCAATGGCCTGATCGCACAAATTCCGAATGACATCGGATAGTGCCGGCGCAACGCTGCCCGCCGTATTCATGCCGGACGCCGAGCGGATATACTGCTTGAGTTTGGACACAACCACCAATACTTCCTTTTCACCGTGAGAATTGCTCATTTTCTTTCCTCCTTTTTTAGATGCGTGGTAAAAGCAGCTTACGGCGGCTGCGGCACCGCCATCCTTGGGGCGGAAATTGCCAGGGGCGGATTTCCGTGCCAAAAGCCGTGCCCAACCAGAGTGGGCAATTCGGTTGAAGGATCATACACCAAAGAAAAAGGTTTGTCCAGTTTTACCCTCGCCCGGCCTTCAAATATGCAAAACTCCTAAAACGATCCACCTGCCGTCCCGGTCCCAACCGAAAGGACATCCTGTTTGGACCGATCCCAAGCACCGTGTGTCTCTTCACCGTTGCTATAGGTCCGGCAAACGCAACTGGGTAGCCTATTCCGTGGTGACCGTCACGTTGATCTGCAGTGCTCCCTCCATAGGCACGATGCTGATGTTGGCGTTACGACCTTTTTTCTCGTACACGAGCACCGACTGGGACCCCATGTCCATGGAGGCCTCTTCGGTCCACCCCTTTGCCTTCATCTCCTGCCTGTCGGCACCCACCACCTTGAGGCGGTCATCCCGGGTAGTCAAGGCTATGGAATACCCTTCATCTATCTCCATGGCCATGACGGCCTTAGAGGGTTGATAGATGAATACATCGTCGGGAAAATCCTTCGGGATCTTTGTTTCTTCCCCTGTGGTGACGGTGTACTTGCCCTCCTCCGTCTCTGCGGTGATCTTTGCTCCCTTCTTCGAAACATGGACCTCCGCGAAAGCGGGGGGAGAAATCTTGAGACACTAGCCATTTACACATTCAAGATTCCTCGGCTATCGCCTCGGAATGACATTACGACACAGCCTCGGAGAGGGGAAGGGTGAGGGGGGAGCCGATGTCACTCCGTTAGCTGCGTTTGTATTAAATCCAATCATCTGCCGGCGCCGTCTTATTGCCACCGGCCTCGCCAGTGTTAACTGTTCCAGCCGTTTCCACCACCATGGCATGGCATTCCGACTCTGCCGACGTCTTGTGTTCCACACCTTTTGGAATCACATACATTTCCCCTTCCTTGATACGCACCTGTCCATCATGGAAGTAAATGGTCATTTCTCCGCCTACAACAATGAATACCTCATCGGTGTCCTTGTGGTCATGCCACACAAACTCACCCTGAAACTTCACGAGCTTGAAGTGGCAGTCGTTCATCTGGGCAATGATCTTCGGGGACCAGTGCTCGGAGAACTTGGAGAACTTTTCCCTAAGGTTGATGGCGCTCTTCATTTGTGTTCACTGTCCTTGGCCGCTAAAGGTGGAAATCAGCGGCGCGATTTATCCGCGCCCTCCGGGTTGTTTCATTCAGCCCCGTGAGGCTCGTCGGTTACGAGTCGCTTTCCCAGGCTTAACCCCATGTCTTTATCGTATAGTTCTTGGGAAGGTGCGCAGTACCTTTGACGCAGGGAATGCCTGTTTCCTTGTGGACATGCTCAATAATTTCATCTATGTTTTCACAAAACCCACCGTCTTTGGCAACCCAACCCTCATTTGTCTTTTCAGCAAAAGTACATGTGCAGAAGTGAACAGCCTCAGCTCCCTTGGCCTTGAGTATTTTGGATAAATTGACCGTGACATCCCCAGGACAGCGGCAGGTAAAAACACCAACCAGAATGCAATCCTCGTATATTGCGAATCCCTCTTTCTTTTCCATCAGACATCGAAAACAGTTGGTCAAAGGACATCTATCCATGTTTTTTTCACAACGGATAATAGCTACGCTAGTCATTTAAAACCCCTTTTTATGGTTGTATTTAGTAACTTGCTATCTTCCAATTTCCGAACACTTGAACAAAATATATATCATTGGGATTTGAGCATAGCGACTGTGCTGACCGGCTGCCGAGCAAAGCGAAAGAACCGAAGCGCCCAGCATTTCGGCGGTCCGTGTGCAGCGGTTTATTACCTGTCGGACTTCTTCCAATTCTGTATCTCGATAATGTTCCCTTCAGGATCAGCAACATACTGAAAGGTTAGCAATCCCACGCCAGGCACGTCTCGTACTGTAAGCTCACCGACGGCGGAACCGCCATAGGTAAAGACTGCCAGCGCTTTAGCCGGAACGTCATCCACGGCAAAGGCAATATGGGAAAATCCAGGTGTATTCGGGTTCGCTGACGGATGCTCCGGCATGGAACCATACTGAAACAATTCCAGGGTTGGTCCATCGTCTCCGTAGCCCGGAAGGCGGAGGTGTACCCCGGAGATGTGTGCCCCGCTGACCCCGGTAGCTTTGTCCAGCCACTCACCTGACAGATCCCGCTCTGGTGGGATGGGCACGCATTCGAACACCTCTTGGTAGAAGGTCGAAAGCCGCTTCCAGTCTTTCGCGATCAAGTTCGTATGCGCGTATTTCGTTGCCATCTTCATATCCTTTGACAGCCGACGCTGTTTCAACCGGCCGGAAATACGAATGCCGAATGTTTTCCCCGCTTGTCCCGCCATTTTATCCCGTGCGCTAACGCGGAGAGCCTAAGTGACGGCGGATCCGACTGCAGGTAACAGTTATGAGGTTGATTGATCTTGAAGTCTTATAACTAAATCCGATGCTCTCACACCGGTGCAATGATTGACTTGCTAGACGTTCGTTCAGAAGTAGTCAGGAAAGAAAGTTGCCCAATATCCAAGCGCAAGAAACATGGATTCAAATTGTTTTATAGATGTCTTTTGAAACCAAAACATATTGCTATAATTCCTGCAATTATTCCAAGCCATCCCAAAATAAAAGCAAGTTTTTCTTGTAGAAAAAGAATAACCCTTTCTGAATCAATCTTGGTTTTGCTTCGATCATCCATTTGAAAAACTTTTTTGTAAACCATAGACCATCTGTTATTCTTATGTCTGCTAAAATGAAGTTTTAGAGAAGCTAAACCAATAATTATACACCAAGAGCCAAAAAGTAATCGCAAATAGATGTTTGTAATAATACTATTATTTTCCATTATTATTTCCTTCTAACGCCGGCGGATGAGCCGCGAGGATGCGGCGATGCGGAAGCTTGCTTACGGAGCGCAAGCGGAGCCTTTCAGGTGCGATGGCTTGCAGCCGCCGCTGGATTTGCTTGTTGGGCTATTCTTTCATTATTACTTTAGGAAACGATTCTATATTCTGGTATGACTTCAACATTATTCTTTATCATTTGCCAAACAGGACAGACTGATTGCTCAGCGAGTTGGATTGCCTTTTGAATATCAGCGTCCTCTATATCTTTTGAATTCAGGATGAATTTTAGATAGATCTTCTCAAACTTAATTGGCGGCTGTTCTCTCCTTATGCCTTTCGCATTCACTTCTAATCCAGATAATGTCTTCCCCATTTTCTTCAATAAATAAACAATAGCTGTGGCACTACAACCGCTGAGGCTCATAAGTAGCAATTCAAGCCCGTTATATCCCTGCCCATCTCCTATTGGAGGTTTATAATCAAAGGTGATAGGTTGGTCAGGATTGGCATTCGATACTCCGGTAAATTTAACCTTCTCATTTATCAACCGAACAACCACTTCCTCTTGCAGTTCAGACATCGTATCGCTCCTTTAACATTGCCTCGTGCCCAACGCTCGGTGTCAGTTGACGGCGGATTTGAGAAGAAAAACTTTGCAACCCGATAACATGCAGTAAAAAGAAGCTAAGTTTTAAAACCGCAGTGAGTAGCCGGTCAACTGAATAATTATGCAGAAACATTTCTAGAAAAGACGATATATATTTACTTCCACAGAATTCTACGCTATAGTCCGCAGAGACCGGTCCGCTCTCCGCACCTTAGGTAAGAGCAAGGCGAATCCACAGAACGCCGTATTCGGCGAATTCTAATTATATTTACTTATATATAATATAACCAAGCTAAATAGAAATCAATCCAAAAGTGCAAACTCACCCTCCCAGGCTCCTTGATCAAGTGCGGAACAAAATCCGTCTGAAACACTATTCCATTCGCACAGAGCAAGCCTACGTCAGATGGATCAAGCGCTTCATTCTTTTTCACAACAAGAAGCACCCCTCTAACATGGGAAAACCCGAGATCGAAGCCTTTCTCTCCTACCTTGCGATGAAACAGAGAGTGTCCTCCTCAACCCAGAATCAGGCTTTCAATGCCATCCTGTTTTTGTACAGGGATGTCCTAACCCGGAATCTCGACGACAGCATCAACGCGATGCGAGCGAAAAAGCCGAAAAGACTGCCCACGGTGATGACAAAAGATGAAGCCGTGTCGGTCATCAGCGCCCTTTCCGGGGTTTATCAGATCATGGCCAAACTTCTCTATGGAAGCGGACTCCGGTTGATGGAATGCGTGAGACTTCGTGTCAAGGATGTCGACTTTCAAAGAAACCAGATCCTTATTCGTGATGGCAAGGGCATGAGGGATCGGGCCACCATGCTTCCTAAATCCGTGGAATTCGCACTGAGAGAACACCTCGAATGGGTCAGGAAAATATATGAAGAGGAGCTCAGGAACGGCGGTGGCAGGGTCTATTTGCCTCAGGCACTCGAGAGGAAGCACCCCAATGCCGCCCGTGAATGGATATGGCAGTATGTTTTTCCTGCAAAAAGCCTTTCCAAGGATCCCAGGTCTGGGGAAACACGGCGCCATCACATCCATGAAAATGCGCTGCAGAAGGCGGTCAAGAGAGCGGTTAAGCTTGCGGGAATTCCCAAACAGGTCAGCTGCCATACCTTTCGGCACAGTTTTGCAACCCATCTTCTGGAAAACGGCTATGATATCCGAACGGTGCAGGAATTGCTGGGGCACAAGGATGTAAACACGACCATGGTTTACATCCATGTGCTGAATAAAGGGGCCAAGGCGGTAAGAAGCCCGTTGGACAGTGGCTAAGGCGGAACAATGCAATGTTGGAATGATGGAATGTTGGGATACGAAAAAGGAGACACCCTGCCCCGGCCCCTCCCGTTAAGAGGCTGTGCCGTAATGTCATTCCGCGGCGATAGCCGAGGAATCTTGATTCTGTAACTTGCCAGTGTCTCAAGATTTCTCCCCCCGCTTTCGCGGGGGTCGAAATGACAGATAAGCGCGAAAAGCGGATTGCGACACAGCCTCTCAGGGAGGGGAGTTTCCCTATTTATGATACATGACACTGGACCAATGACAATGCTTGACTGGGCAAAAATACATGAAAAAAGGGGGTTTTCAGTGGCGACTGTGCCGCTGGCTGCGCTTTCTTTTCTTTACGGTCTGGGTGTCAGGCTTCGGGTGAAAACTCACGGAAGGAGTCGAAGACAGTCCCTGCCAGGCTTTGTGCTCAGCATCGGTAACCTCACCGTCGGTGGCACAGGCAAGACACCTGCCGCTTGCATGGTGGCAGAATGGGCTCTCAAGGAAGGATACCGGCCCGCGGTTCTCTCTAGAGGCTATGGCGGCCGGCATGCCAAAAAAGTCCTTGAGGTGTCTGATGAGCATGGTATAACCGCCACTCCGGTTGAGTCCGGGGATGAACCTTATCTTCTGGCGACAAGACTCCGGGGGGTTCCTGTTATCATCTCCAAGCGGCGCTACCAGGCCGGATTGTTGGCCCGAGAAAAACACGGCACCAACTTCTTCATACTTGATGACGGATTCCAGCACCTGGCCCTTGAAAGAGATCTGGATTTGGTCTTTATGGATGCGGCGAGTCCTTTTGGCAACGGTCACCTTCTTCCTTGGGGCCCGCTGAGGGAGCCCGTGGCTCATCTCAACAGAGCAGACGCGTTCGTCTTCACCCGTTCTAAAAGGGGATCTGCGGAATCCGGGCATACCCTAACGGGTTCTCTGAAAAAGAAATTCCCGGGCAAACCCCTTTTCGAGAGCGACCACGTGCCGGAGAAAGTCATTTTCCCCGGTCGTGACAAGGACTATGCTCCTGAATTCCTGAATAGAAAGCGGGTCATCGCCTTTGCCGGAATTGCCCGGCCCGATGATTTCAGACACACGCTCACGGCCCTCGGCGCTGAGCCGGTTGCTTTCAAGGCCTTCCCGGATCATCATCCTTACACAGGGGCGGAGATCCGACACCTGAATGAGGAAAAGGACCGGTTGCATGCGGACTGTCTGGTGACCACTGAGAAAGACTGGGTGAGGCTGAAAGATCTGCGCGTGCAGCACCTGGACCTGGCGTTTCTGAGGATCACCTTTGAACTGCTGGGACAGGCTGAGAAATTTTTCAGCATGATCAAAGAAAAAGCCCGACAAGGGCAAGGCCCTTGAATGTCAAATGACAAAGCCCAAATGACAAATCAAATCCAAATGCCCCAATGCCAAAATGACGTGTTTAGCCTTTGGATTTTGACATTTATTTGGATTTTGAGCTTTGGAATTTGAAATTTTCCTTACCCATCATGCTCTTAAGCTCTTATGATTTTGAGACCCGGGGTTCCTGACTTGATATCCGATGAAAACAAGGTAACGATGCTTTATCGATTGATCCGGGCAATTCTTCTGCTCATGTCTTACATCCCCTTGCCTCTTGCACGGTTCAAGGGAAAGGGGTTGGGGACCATCGCTTATCTTATCCCCATGAGCAGGAAGGCGGTAGCCTTGCACAATATCCGCCAGAGTTTCCCCCGGATGACAGAATGTGAGGCAAAGCGACTCCTTCGCAGGGTGTACAGGCACTTCGGCCAGATGTTTTTTGAAATCCCCCACGTGTTTCGCATGAGACCTCACACCGTGGACAAATATGTGCTCTTCCAAGGTCAAGAGCATTTGATAAACGCCATGAGCAAAAAAAAGGGCGTATTTTTCCTTACCGCACACTTTGGAAACTGGGAACTCATGAGTGCGGCGGTATCGATACGCTTTGGCAACACGGCTGTGGTCGCAAGACCTGCTGACTTCCCGCCCATGGATCGCATGATCAGCGAACTCCGTTCCCGGTTCGGCACTGAGATCATTCCCAAGCAAAAGGGCATGCGGCGAATTCTGACCCTGGTTAAAGAGAACAAACTTGTGGGAATCCTGCTGGATCAGAACGTGGACTGGTATGAAGGCGCCTTCGTTCCCTTTCTGGGAAGATGGGCGTGCGCCAATAAGGGTCTCGCCCTCCTGGCCCTCAGGACAGGAACGCCTGTAATCCCTGCTTTCCCGGTGAGGCAGAGGGATGGACGATACCGGCTCATTTTTGAAAGAGAGGTGGAGCTGCTGAGGACAGGGGATAAGACCAGGGATGTGGAGGACAACACGGCCCTTTTCACAGGCATTATCGAATCTTATGTGCGGAATTATCCGGATCACTGGTTCTGGTTTCATAAGAGATGGAAGACGAAGAATTATTGTGAGCTGCCTCTCAAGTAAACAATCCGGGCCCTGAGGACTCCAGAGAGGGGTTCTAGGGCTGGAGTAATGGAGTGATGGGATTTGCGATTTTCGATTGACGATTTCAGATTGAGTCTAGGCTGCCGCCCATTCGTCAATCTGCAATCGAAAATCGACAATGGGTGACGCTCCAGTACTCTAGTAGTCGAAAACGGCTCACGCAAGCACAGCACAAGCCAATAAAATGAGACCTCCTCCATGCGCGGTTTCTATGATTAAGTATTGGACATGATGAAGGTTTCAGGCAAATTGCCCATCGACAAATCGACGATCGACCGCATCCTCATCCGGGCCACGAACTGGGTTGGGGATGTGGTGATGACCATGCCCGCTCTGGAGGCTGTTCGGCACAATTTTCCGTCCAGCACCATCCACGTGCTCGCTCGCCCCTGGGTTGTACCCCTCTTTGAAAACCACCCTGCCGTGGATCATGTTATCCTTTTGAACAAAGACAAAGGATACCCACGAGATGTCCTCGAAGTCCTCAGCGTGGCGAAGACAATCCGTCAACACCATTTCGACTTGGCTATTTTGTTCCAGAATGCTTTCGAGGCAGCCCTTCTGGCCTATCTGGGCCGGGCCAGGCTCAGGGTGGGCTATAACACCGATGGCAGAAGATTTCTTCTGACGCACGCCGTCATCCGCAGTGAGGACGTCCTGAAAAAACACCAGGTAGAGTACTACCTGGCCATTCTGAGGGCCATGGACTGGGTTGCCCCCACCAGAGAACCTCGTGTCTTCGTTTCAGAAAAGGACAGGCAGTCTGTTGAAGCGCTCCTCAATGCAAACGGCATAGACCAGGAAGATCACCTCCTAGGACTGAGCCCGGGCGCCGTGTATGGTCCGGCCAAACGTTGGCCTGTAGAACGTTTCGCGGCTATAGGAGACTGGGCTGTTGACCGGTGGGACATCAAACCCCTCGTTGTGGGAAGCCGGGCGGAGGGTGAGCTGTGCAAGGCCTTGACCCGGACTATGAAAGGAAAAGCCCTGGATCTCTGCGGGATCACAACCCTCGGTGAGGTCATGGCATTAATCGAACGATGCGGTTTTTTCGTGTGCAACGACTCCGGGCTTATGCATGTGGCCGCAGCCTTGAATGTACCCACCGTTGCGGTCTTCGGATCAACGGATCCCGTGGCCACAGGCCCCAGGGGGGAATACGCCCGGATTGTAAGGCACCCCATGGATTGTTCCCCGTGTCTCAAGCCTCAATGCGACATCGGTTACCCATGCCTTTTGGCCATTCAACCGCAGGAGGTTTGGGCCGAGATGGAGAACCTGAAGAGGATGCTGGATGCCTGATTCTTCTTTCCGGCCTGAGCAATCAAGGAAGGAATCCGAACCCTGGGGGTGCAAGGATTGGAGTAATGGAGTGATGAGATTTGCGATTTTCGATTGACGATTTCAGGTTGAGTCTAGGCTGCCGCCCATTCGTCAATCTGCAATCGAAAATCGACAATGGGTGACGCTCCAGTACTCCAAAACAGCTCACTCCAGCAGACTCTAAGCCGTTGAAATTTGACCGCCTCGCAGCGGGAGTTTTCTGTGATTAAATACATATGGGAGAGAAGATGAAAAAGCCTGCCCTTTTTATGGATCGTGACGGGACCATCAACGAGCAGATGGGTTATATCAACCACATGAGCCGTTTTATTGTCCTTCCCGGCGTTCCTGAAGCCGTGCGGCTATTGAATGAAAACCATTTTTTTGCCATCGTGGTTTCCAACCAATCCGGGGTCGCCAGAGGGTATCACCCCATTGAGCTGGTCCACGAACTGCACGCCCATCTGCAAACTACTCTCAAGAAGGAAGGGGCAGTCATTGACGGCATTTTCTTCTGTCCCCATCATCCCAGGGGTACTGTCCCGAAATATACGCAAGCCTGTCATTGCAGAAAGCCTGAAACAGGCCTCATCGATCAGGCATGTGAATCGTTTGACATCGACCTGGCAAACTCTTATGTTGTTGGGGACCGGCACACGGATATGCAAATGGCCCATCAGGCCGGAATGAGAGGCATTCTCGTCAAGACCGGCTATGGGCTCGGAGAAATCGACTACGTCTTGCCTCACCAGCCCGCCCAGCCCGCTCATATTGCCGAGGACTTGCTGGAGGCGGTTCACTGGGTATTGGGGAATAAAACGACCTGATTTCATGGGGGTTTCAATCCCCCTCAGGTCACTCCGGTTTTTATCCATATGAACCCATCGGTGCTTCGGCTCAGAGGGGACAGAAAGTGCTCTCTTGCACGGTTCTATGTCCAGGGTATGGACATCGGGGGCGCGTTGTTGATAAAATGGGTTTTCAATTAACAGGGAAACCGGTCAAGCCGGCCGGTGAAACAACTAAAGCACATGGGCCTGTCCTTCTTCCAGATGCGAAATCCAGGCATTTTTCACAAAGGAGACTGGCGATGGCCATCAGCAAGGAATTGCTCGACATACTGGCATGCCCCAAATGCAAAGGGGATATTTATTTGAATGATGCCGGGGACGGGTTGATCTGTGACAATTGTAAGCTTCTCTATGAGATAAAGGATGATATTCCCATCATGCTCATTGATGAAGCCAGGCCCATTGATTAACTAGTTTCCATCCAGAAATGGCCCTTTTTCCGCTGAGCGTCGTTCTCCGCGGGTTTCCGCGTGCCTGTCCCGCCAAGGTGGCGGGGCGGCGTACCTATTTGTACGCCTCGGCGAAAACCCTTGTGCGGCCTAGCTCAACGAAAAAATCCCTCATTTCTGAATTGGAAACTTGAGCAAGTGCCCATCGTTGCAAATTTTCATATCTGCATGGGCACTAACTAAGAACGGCCCAGGTTCTGCCCCGTCACCTGAGCCGGCAGGAAGGAAGGCCCTGCCAGGCTTATGGCCTGACATAAGGGCGGCGGTTGGCCCTCTCTAGGAGTTAAATCATGAAATACAACAAAATTGCCCTGATTTTCCCCGGACAGGGTTCCCAGTACGTGGGCATGGGTAAAGAACTCTATGATAAATTCACATTCGCAAAAGACATCTTTGACCAGGCAAGTTCGGTGCTCGGCTATGATGTGGCTGAGAAATGTTTCAGGAAACCCACACTGGGCACCAAGTTCATGCACAGGGCGGATTTAGACAAAACCATTTTCACCCAGCCTGCTGTCCTGGTAGCCAGCTATGCGTGTTACAAGGTGTTCGAGGAGTTCTGCCGAAGATACAGCGTCAATCTCAGTGTCTACTTCCTGGCGGGCCACAGCCTCGGAGAATATACCGCACTTTTGGTTTCAGGAGCTTTGGATTTCACCACCTGCGTCAACCTCGTCAACAAACGGGCAACCTTTATCACCGAATTCAGCCACCATTACCCCGATGCGGGGCTCATGGCCATTGTCAACAGGGGCAAATCACTCCCCTACAGCGAAATCGACAAATTGTGCAAAGAAGCGCAGGTCTACGTGACATTGGTGAACACCAAAAGCCAAATCGTTGTGGGAGGATTCAAGAAGAATTTGGACGATATGGCCAAGCGATTAAAAAAGGAAGGGATGATTGCCACCCACCTGAAAGTGGAAGGCCCGTTTCACACCCCGCTTATGAAGCCTGCCGCCGACAAGTTTAAAGGAGAACTTTACAGCAGTTACATGGCGATCGCCCTTAAGCCGGTCATCGCCAATGTCACCTCCCAGGCTATTGTCGATCCGAACCACATTAAGGATGAGCTCTATGAGCAAATCTTTACCTGTGTGGACTGGCGGCGATCCGTGGAAAAGATGGTCGATAACGGGGCAGACCTGTTCATCGAGATTGGCCCAAAGAAGGTTTTGTCAAATATGATCAAAGACATCGATAACGCGGTGCCGAGACTCAACATTGAGAATCTAGAATCTCTTCAATCCACCATGAAGGAACTTGGAGCCACCATAAAGATCTGATTCCAACAGGGACTTCTGTGGGAGAGGAAAAGGGCAAAAACAGGGTCATCGTCACCGACGTCACGCTAAGGGAATACGGTCAGAACATCCCCTCCGATTATCTTCATCTCTTTACCCCCAAAATCCGGGAAGACATTGTGCGAGGACTGATCAAGGCGGGTTTCACCCAGTTGGAAGTGTTTTCCTGCGTTCACCCCAAGATAGCCCCGGCCATGGAAAAACCCATCTTGATGGAGATTGCCGGGGCGCTCGGCCGCCTCGGGAATGTCCATCTCATCACCCTTGTTCCCAACAAAAGCGGTTATGAGAACTTTCTGGCCATGAATCTTGGGCCGGACGGATATCACCACACCATGGGCGTGTTTTTTTCCGCGATCGAAGCGCACAACCGCGCCAACCTAGGCCGGTCCATTCAAGAAACGGTCCGGGAGTACAAACCCATTATACAGGAGGCCCTATCCGGAAAAACGCGGGTCGTGGGTTACGTTTCAGCAGCTTTCGGGTATCGGGAACCCGGAAGAGGCGAGATCTTGAAACCGGATTTGGAGGACCTGACCGAGTATATCCATTGGTACTTTGATCTCGGGGTAGAGACGGTGACCCTGTCGGACCTTCAAGGCGTGGCAACCGAGGAGGAAACAGCCGGAATACTCGACGGTCTTCTCAACCGGCTCAAGGGAAGATATGTTGAAAAGCTGGGATACCACCCCCACCACGTGTCGGCGGCAAAAGCGATCGCCAACACCAAGATCGCCTATGATCTGGGAATCAGACGCTTTGATGCATCCCTTGGGGGAACGGGGGGCTGCGTCACAGGGGCCCCCGGCAACCAACCAACCGAAACACTGGTTTTCGCTTTGAATCAATGGGGTGCACAAACAGGAATCGATGAAGGAGCGGTCAATGCTCTCGCGGATAAGGTTCAAAGAGAGCTGTACGCCAAAATCCCCCTTTCCCAACAGCGCCCTTTGAACCCCAAGGCCACTCACTGAAGGGTTTTTATCTCTCGGTGAAACGACCTAGGTCGTGTCCCAGAGTTAACTTGAAGAAGTTCGCGCTTGCTCGAGGGGCCGTCGGGGGGTGGTCTTACAGCCCGCAACCACACCTCCCGTGCCTTTGGAACGGCCCCCTGTCCCTAATATCTGTCGCTGGGAAGCCCCAGGAGATAGTCTATAGACACCCCACATCTCCTGGGCCTGCACAGTGCCCCTATTGACATGTGGGGGGCGTCCAACATGCTTCGTGGGAATTTCGGTTGCGGGTCTGTAGGACCACCCCCCGAAGGCCCCATAAAGACCCAATTGCGACAATTCCCCCTTTGGGAATTATTAGACGAACTTCGGGGACACGACATTAGCTTTTCCTCTCCAGCACCTCCTTGGGCACTTCCGCTTTTTCCGGCCAGCCGGCGGGAACGATCTGGCCGGGCTTTTCATTGTTCTTCTGCTTGAGTTGATCCAGCTTGGGCCGCTTGAATTCCTCTCTGGGCTCCTTTGGGATTCTGCCGTTGAGAATCGCCTCTGAGCGGAGCCTCCTGCCGATCGTCCGCTCCATCAGGGTACCGAGCTCCAGAATCCGATCCACATCGATGCCCCCGATGTCGATCCCCATTTCGTCGAGCATGACACACATGTCTTCAAAGGTGACGAGGCCGACCACGTTAGGATCCCTATAATAGTAAGACCCTGTGCCGGGTACGGGGACCTTGTCCAGGAAGTTGGCGGGTTGGCCACCCAGCCCGCCCAGGGTGCCTTCGAAGATCTCGATACCGGCCTGGAGTGCAGCCAGAACATTCGCCAGCCCCCACCCGCGGGTAACATGGAAATGGCCCACGTGGAGATCGGGGTTGGGCAGCGCATCCAGGATCATGGAATAATACCGGTAGACCTGGTCCGGGGGCGCTGAGCCGTCGTGATCGGCATGTTCGATGTCATCCGCTCCGATGCTCAGCCACCGCCTCGTAAATTCCACGGCATCTTCCAACTTTGTGGGCCCGGATATGGGGCTGCCCCAGATGGTGCTCACGGTTCCGCACATCTTGATGCCCGCATCCTTACACTTCTTGATGCACCGCTCCGCCTCTTTCCAGTATTGCGGTAGGGTGGAGCCGCTGTTTGCAAAATGATGCTGCTCATCGGTCGAGACCATCATGAGTACACGATCCGGGCCGTACCCTTGCTCCTTGAGCTGAATGGCTCGATCCACACCCGGCTCCCGGATGGTGATGACCGTCCATTCGACATCCTCCGGGTTTATGCCTTTCCTGGAAAGTCTCTTCGCAAAGAACTCATCTTGCTTAATGCCTTTCAACACCTCTTCGGCATCCTTGAATTGGGGCATGACGCGCGGATTTCCCAGGTTGGTCGCCTCAAGCCTCTTCACCCCGGCCAGAGCCAGCTCCTGTAAGTAATAGATCTTTGCTTCTGTGGGAATCCATGATTCCTCGTGCTGAAACCCGTCCCGCACGGTTATATCCGCCAGCCTGACCTTCTTGGGCATCCTCGGATGAACCTTGAACATATCGTATTCACTCATTGTATCCCTCCTTACTCCCTTCAATCCGTTGCTTGTACATCCTCACTGATATAGGTCTATGCACCATACTTGGGCAAAATAAGCTTTTCACCACAGAGGCTCGGAGGCCACAGAGATAATTTTTTGTTTGTCGGGAGACCTGCCCGCCATCGCGAGCCGCTCAGGCGAGGCGGGCGGGTACCGACAAACAAAAATATGCTGGCCTGAGCTTTCCACGATGGGAACCCTCATACTTTGAGCGCCCCTACCGTCTGAGGTTATCGAAAGCTCGATTAATCACTATTACTTAGTTGCAGAAGTTCGCGTTATGTCATTTCGACCAAAGGGAGAAATCTTCTCCTGTGTTATTAAAGATTTCTCAGGCACTTCGTTCCTTCGAAATGACAGGGTTATTTGTGCAACTAAGTACTAGTAAGCTTTTGACTCAGGTCTTCTGCAACCTCTGTAGAAAATCTCTGTCTTACGGACCTTAGTGGAGAGGTTATTTTCGTCTATCGGTATCTCCCGATAGACGAAAAATTCGGGTCTTCCTCTCTGTGACCTCAGTGTCTCTGTGGTGGTACATGGCAATTTCTATTTGTGCCACTACTAGGTTCACTTTCTCGCACTAACCTTTGATAGATCTTGGCAGCAGCATTTGATGGTGAGGGCAGATACTCGTCGGATTCTGATAACAGGCTCTTGCGAAAGCCACAAAGTAATCTCTCACCTTTGCCATAGGAACGATCTCATCCACCAGACCCGCTTTTGCACAATAAACGGGTCTTGACTGGTCATAGTACTGCTGGGCAAGGGCATTCATCTTCTCGATCACCGGATCCAGGGATCTTCCCCCATCCTGCTCCTTGACAAGACGCCTTGCAAAAGCGGCCACCGATGCCGTCTCCCCATGCATAACATAGATCTCGGTGGTCGCCACCCCCAAGGTAAAAGCGTTGTTCCTGGTTGCCTGAGGACCGCCCATGATATAGTGAGCCGCTGCCGTTCCCTTTCTCAAAACAACACAAAGCATGGGTAAATGAGAGCTCTCGATGGAGTAAATCAGGGACTGCCCGAGGCCGAGAAGCTCTGCCTGCTCCGCGATGTCTCCCACATCGATGCCGCTGGTATCTTGAAACCATATCATGGGGATCTTGTCCCGGCCGCAGAACATGACCATCTCGTTCATCTTGATGAGACCTTCCCTGTAAAGCTTGGCACCAATACCCATGTATTGATCCTTTGCATATCCGGGGTAGTCCTTACCCAAGAAGCCCAGCCGATTGGCGATCACCCCGATGGGAAAACCGTCTATCTTGGCAAGGCCGCAGTAAACTTCAGGCCCGTAGTCCGGTCTGTATTCCATGTGTTCGCTGGCGTCAAACAGCCTGGCCAAGACCTGTTCGATGCTGTAAACCCGCTTCTGGTTAAAGGCCACCACATAGTTCAGCTCCTCCGGTGGATACGCAGGGTCCGCAGGCGCGGCGACCCGGAATGCTGAGGGATCATAAGAAGGCATCCCTGCCATGCAGTTTCTCAGCGCATCGAGGACACCTTCCTCCGTATCGAACACCTGCCTCATGAAGCCGGTCCCGTCATAATGAATCTTCACCCCTCCGGGGGGCTCCGCCTTGAACTTCCGCGTGGCATCAATGAGCATTTCCGCCCCTTCCAGATCAAAATACCCTTTGGGTGACATGCCACTCACAATCCCTCCCCCGCCTACCGCCATGTTGGAGTTCTCGTGCGCAAAGATGATGGCCGGGCTTATGGCATGATACCCGCCGCCGGCAGGATTGGTGCCATACATGCCCACAATGACCGGGATACCTTTTTCAGCCAGCTCAGCATGCCTGAAAAAGGTTCTCCCTCCGGAGCGCCGACCGGCGTAAACTTTCTCCTGCTCCGTGAGCTTGACACCGCTGCAGTTGAGGACCCATACGAGCGGGATGTTCAAGCGCTCCGCCATGTCCTGCGCCCGGAAGACATGCTCTCTCTGGCCCGGAATCCAAGCACCGGCAAGGACCTTGTTGTCCGATGCGATGATCACGGCGTATCGGCCTGATATCTTGCCCAATCCCGTGATAACCCCTGTCGTTCCTTCCTCGTTGAACTCCGGATCATACAG
>SMTZ1_10006917_pt1 | contig 17347 bp, 13 predicted proteins | sample DeeMarSWOR136_30_FD_25667 | JGI IMG/M metagenome (IMG submission 25667)
CCATAAAGAAAAATTAAAAAACATTATTTAAATATACATAACACATTAATCTATCTGAATTAAAAAATTTTAATAATTTTAAGTGAAAAACATGGGAATGTTAGATGGAAAGGTTGCTATAATTACTGGAGCAGGTCGTGGTGTAGGGCGTCAAGAAGCCTTAGCTATGGCTAAAGCAGGTTGTAATTTGGTTATTAATGATATTGGTGGAGGTTCGAGTGATTTAGAGCAAGATATGAGAGTTGCAGATGCAGTGGTTAAGGAGTGTAAAAAATTAGGAATTAAAGCCGTGGCAAATTATGATTCAGTTGTTGATTTCAATAAGGCAAAAGGCATGTTAGATCAAGCAATTTCGGAATTTGGGAAATTAGATATTGTTGTAAATAATGCAGGTGTATTACGGGACAGAATGATTTTTAATATGACGGAAATAGAATTTGATACAGTTATTGCTGTGCATTTAAAGGGTACTTTTAATTTAACCAGACACGCTGCTGAATATTTTAGGAAAAAGGGAAAGGAAGATCCTAGTCTAAAAAATTTTGGAAGAATTATTAACACTGCCTCCGATTCTGGCTTATATGGAAATGTGGGTCAATCCAATTATGGTGCTGCTAAATCAGGTATTGCAACTTTCACGATAATTGTATCTCGAGAATTAGCCAAATATGCAACCGTTAATTGTGTTGTTCCAAGTGCTAGAACCCGAATAACAACAGATTTAACACCAAAAATGATTGAATGGATGAACACGAAAACTGATGATGGATTTGACATATTTGATCCTTCACATTTTGCCCCTTTAGTGGTATTCCTTGCTTCAGATGCCGCCAGAAATATAAATGGAGAACTATTTAGAGCAATTGGTGATAAGATATGGGTTTATAGTGGATGGCGGGTTGTGAAAAAAATATCGAATAACTGGAAACCATTTACACCAAAACAAATAGCTGAAAGAATTGAATTAGAATTATTGAAAGATTTACCAGATAAGTTAGAAGGTGCCACAACACCTGAAGAAATATTCAGTCAATAATTTTTATAATTATTATGTTTTTAATTTAAAATTTAAGGAGGTATGAAATTGCCAAAAATAAATTTGGATGCATTGGGTCAAACCAAAGAAAGTGTATTTGAATATAATTGGAAAGATGTGATACTATATGCTTTAGGGATAGGAGCACAGCCAGAAGAATTACCGTTTTTATATGAATGGAATCCTGGAGGTGTGAAAGTTTTTCCAAGTTTTGCTGTTATTGCTGGAGAAAACGCTGCTCCTTTAGAAAAGCTAGGAAAAATTGATTTTTCTCGATATATCCACGGAGAGCAGTACATAAAACTTTATCGACCGTTTCCTTCACAGGGGAAAATTAAAAGAGTAGGAACAATAACTCATATCTATGATAAGGGAAAAACTGCCGTGATTCATTCGCTAAGACAGGGATTCACGGAGGGAGGTGAACACATATTTGATGCAAAATGGATACATGTATATCTAGATGCGGGAGGATTTGGCGGGGATCCAGGACCAAAATCCGAACCTATAAATCCACCAGAGGGAGTTGCACCTGATTTCAGTATTTCATATAGGGTATCAGAAAATCAAGCCGCTATCTATAGACTTAGTGGTGATTTTAATCCCTTACATATAGATCCTGAATTTGCTAGTCGAAGTGGTAGATTTAGAGCACCTATCCTTCATGGATTATGCACATATGGATATGCAACACGTGCAATATTATATGGAGCATGTGATGGCGATATCTCACGATTTAAAGAGTTTAGCGCAAGATTTTCTTCACCAGTTTACCCAGGCGACACACTTACCATAGAAGGATGGAAAGAAAAAGATAGATATATTATTCAAGCGCATACTGGGCAAAACATTGTCATAAGTAATAGTTATGCTGTAGTAGAATAGGTGGCTTTCTCAATTATAATAATGGATAATGGAAATGTGCAATGGATAAATTTAAGGTTGTTCCCTTAAATTTCATGTGAAAAATAGTAAAATTATCCATGTCGAGGGGGAGGACTTAGTTGATGAAGAAAATCAACATAGAATTAGAATTTAAATAGATCACTCTAATTTTATTTTAAAATAATTAACTAGATTGTAAAAACACAAGAATGATAAGTGAGATGACGCATTTTTATGGTTGATGTTATAGCAATTGGAGAATTACTAATTGATATGATTGCAGATATACCAGGATTTCCTTTAGAAGAACAAACAACCTTCAAACGATTTGCTGGAGGCGCTCCAGCTAATTTTGTAGCTGGTATTCAACGTTTGGGGTTAAGTTCAGGGATAATAACTAAGGTAGGTAATGACTTTTTTGGGCATTTTTTAATTAACAAGCTAAAAGAAGCCCAAGTGGATATAAGCCAAATAAAAATGACTGATGAATATAAAACTGCTCTAGCTTTTGTAGGTTTGGATGAAAATAGGAACCCACGTTTTTCATTTTATCGCTCCCCTTGCGCAGATATCATGTTAAAAGAGGAAGAAATTGATGAGGATTACGTTAAATCCGCTAAATTACTAATGTGTGGAACAGTATCAATGGCTGATGAGCCTGCTCGTAGTGCCATTTTTAAGGCAATTGAATATGCCAAGAAACATGGTTTACAAGTAGCATGTGATCCAAATCTTCGCGATGATTTATGGCATTTTAAGGACCCAAGAGAACATATTTTTAGGATTTTAAAAGACACAGATATTTTTTTACCCTCTCTTTCTGAAGCAGAATTTATTACAGGCGAAAAAGGAGAAACAGCAATCGAAGCAATATTGGAGTTAGGGCCTTCCATTATTGGTATTACTCATGGGGCGGAAGGATCAACTCTATTAACCAAAGATGGAAAATTCTCAGCTACTTCCTATAAAGTTGATGTAGTGGACACGACTGGAGCAGGTGATGCATATGCTGCGGGTTTAATTACGGGATTGTTAACAAACATACCTTTAGAAAAAATTCCTTATTTTGCAAACGCGGTTTCAGCTCTTAAAATAACACGAAAAGGTGCTATGAATATCCCTAGTCGTTTAGAAGTTGAAAGATTTATGAAATCTTACAAAACTCGAGAAATTAATTGAATGGAACATAATATTTTACTTTAAAAAAGAAAACAAAAAATTATAATTATAACTTATTTTTTAGGAACTGTTTTATCTAAATCAGGTGAGATCAATTTTGTAGTATTGTTATTGAATTTTAATCTTTTCTTATTAAGCTCATCGTCAATTCCAGCTATTTTTTTAACCATTGTTTTTCGAGCTTCAATATCATATTGACTTGTGATAGCTATTTGCTCCATAACTGGACTCCCTCCACCATGATAACCTCCAACAAGAGCAATTCCTCCAGATGCTGAACATAAACCATCACCAACAAACCGCCACAATTGTGCGGCATTTTCAGGTGCTATGTTTTGATTCCTGGTAATATATTTATAGAGTTTATCTTTGTATTTAGGATTAAGAAAATCTCTTTCATGTGGAAAGGTTGCTGGAATACCACCACATATATCTGTAATTATTTCAGCTTCATGGAATACATTTTCTCCTGTTATACACCTGCCAACATTACAATAAATTGAATCTGGAATGAAACTTCCTGGTCCATAAGGAATAAATCCATACCCCGGCATATATACTTTTCTTGATCCCATTGATGAAGCAGTATAACCCGCCGCGTAACCAAGTTCTGTTACCAAGATTAAATCAGCTAATTTTTTTCGTATATGAGATGCTCTTGGAATACCATTATATTCCGCCGCTAGCGCGGCAGTCCCGATTGTAATGTCTCCAATTGCAGGTTTACATCCTGAATAACTATGGCGGTGAAAGAGACCAAAGAGTAAAGCAAGGGCTCCCCCATGCTGATATTCGCCACATAAAAATACTCTTTCCCATGGAACGAACACATCGTCAAAAATTAAATATGAATCTGTAGCTCCTGGTTGAAAACCGCGTGGAAAATATTCTCTTTTTCGAAGATTGTGAACTGTCACTACGTGGGTTACTCCTTCATAATCTGCAGGTAAAGCAAACGAAACAGCATAATCTTTATCTTCAGGTCGTAATGCCCTTGTAGGCATAACTAGAAGTTCGTCTGAAACGGAAGCTTCTGAAATATGTAATTTACAGCCAGCTACTACAATTCCATCCTTCTTTTTCTCTACCACATGGACATACATGTCAGGATCTACTTGATCAGCGGGTCTTTTACTTCGATCCCCTTTTACATCGGTTTGTGCACCTGCTGCTACTAAATCTTCCTGCTGAAATCTCAACAGCCATTTTTTAAAATTTTCATGGTATTGAGTCTCTCCCTTATTTAATTTATCAGCCTCATATGAAACATTGTATATGGCATTCGCAGCATCACAACCCATACATCGCTGAATGCATCCCCCAGTTGCTTGACATAATTTACGAGTCATATCTTGTTTTTTATGCAGGTCGTCAGTACTATGATGAATATGGGTAAATCGATTAATTATTTCACCAGTAAGATGAGATTTTACTTGAATTAAATCTTTATATTCAGGATCATCAAAAGCGTCAAATGTTAATCCAATGGTATTTAAACAATCCATTTGAAGATCATCCAATCTATCTAGCTCTTTTCCGTTATAATACAGATTTGGTTTCATTTTGCCTAAATCTTTTATGTACTGTTCTTTTGTCCTAACCATTTCTCATCAATTTTTTAAAATTTTTTTTCAATTTTTTAATTAAATAGGTTATGTATATTTATTAGTCTTTAATTTTAATATGTTTCTCTTTCTTTTTATAACAATATAAGGTTAATCATACTTGCTGTAAAGGAAATATCAAATAATTAGAAACCATTTGCACCTCAACAATTAGCTGAACGAATAGAATCTGAACTATTTTAAAGTTGAATAAGAAAGATATATATATCATTTAAACTCATACTGAGTATAGTTTTATTATTATTAATTATTTTTCAAAAAAGACATATAAATTTTTAGAGTGATGATTTAATGGAAACTCAAGAACCTAATGAAAACGAGAAAAATGTTCAGATTGTCCGTACCACTTCCACATTTGATTGTGGAGGAAGATGTCCTCTTAAACTTCACATTAAAGAAGGTAAAATTATTAGAGTGGAAGGAGATGATTATGAAGAAAAAGATGATCAACTTAGAACTTGTTTACGATGTAGAGCTCTAAGACAATATGTCTATCATCCAGAAAGATTAAAATATCCATTAAAGAGAGATGGTCCAAAAGGAACTGGTAAATTCAAACGTATTTCATGGGATGAGGTATTAACTGAAATTGCCGAAAAACTAAAAGAAGCTAAAGAGAATTATGGTAATTCAAGTATATTTTTAGTTGTGGGTGGTGGGTATCAAGGCGCTTATCATGATGGGAATTTCGCTATGATGAGGCTTTTAACTCAATTTGGGGGATATTCAACTCATTATGGTAATGTCTCTTCTGAAGGAGCAGTCTATGCAACACAAACTCAGTATACATCTCCCTTTGTTGGACACAGTCGTACAGATCTATTAAATTCTAAACTGATTGTAATGTGGGGTGGGATCCTGCTAGGATGATCTCTGGTACAGATACAATGTTTAACTTAATTAAAGCCAAAGAGAAGGGAATAAAAATCATATGTATTGACCCTAGATATAGTGATTCGGCTGTGGTTTTAGCAGATCAATGGATCCCCATCATACCTGGAACGGATACAGCGATGATGGTTGCTATGGCTTACATTATGATTGAAGAAAAACTTCATGATCAAGAATTTTTAGCAAAATATACTGTAGGATTTGAGAAATTTAAAGAGTATGTTATGGGTAATGAGGATGGAATACCTAAAACCACTGAATGGGCAAAGAACATTACTTCTGTACCCGCAGAAATAATTACTAATCTTGCTCGCGAGTATGCAACAACAAAGCCTGCAGCTCTGATGGATTGTCAGGGTCCAGCTAGAAGTGCAGTTGGAGAATTATTTAATAGATGTGCTATGACTTTAACTGCAATGACGGGTAATGTAGGCAAACATGGAGGAAGTGCTGCGGGAGGTTTAATGGGAATTCCTTATGGTCATATGTTTTTTGCTTCTAGGATACCTCCTCCTTACAGAAATCCAGTTGAAACAGGCAAATTTGCATGGTTTGCGAATAATAACTTTTTAAACCAATTAGGAAATACAAATAAATCTGTAGAAGCATTGAAAAAACTGGATTACATGGTTATAGCTGACTTGTGGCTTACTCCAACAGCAAAATATGCTGATATAATTCTCCCTGTAACTAGCATAGCTGAGAAAAGCGATGAAGCCATTGCTAAAAAATAAATTATTTTTATTTTTATTGCTTTTCCTAAAAATTTAAAATTATAGTGTTGAGGAAATAATAAAACTCAATAATAATTAAAAAAGTACATACCTGATTTTAGAAATGCTAAATATATAATTTACTTAAAAGAGAGATAAATGAGAAGAGAATAATATAATAGATAAAATTAAAAAGGTGATAATCCATAATCTTCTCTTTATACTCTCCATAAAGTAGGTTCAATAGTGATCAAATCTTCATTAAAAAATTTCATATAAAGTATTTAAATACCGTAGTTTTTTACTAAATTACTGTGAATCATTAAAAGAAAGGATAAGTGAGTTTAAAATAGAAATTAAAGATAATAGTGTAGAAATTGTTAATACTGGGTGTTGTCATGATTGTGGCGGACGATGTGTTCTAAAAGTCCATGTAAAAAATGGTAAGATTATTCATATGGAGACTGATAATACAGAAGCACCTCAATTAAGAGCTTGCTTGCGAGGAAGGGCATATCGACAACGAGTTTACTCAGATGATCGACTTAGATATCCATTACGTCGAGTTGGTAAGCGAGGTGAAGGAATTTACGAAAGAATATCTTGGGATGAGGCATATGATGAAGTGGTTTCTAAAATTACAGAGATAAAACAGAATTATGGTAATTCTGCAATTTTATTTGTTGCAGGTGGGGGGAATCAAGGAATGTTACACGGAGCTGTACCTCATGCCTTAATGCTTCATCAAATCGGAGGTTATACTCGAATGTGGGGGGCACCTTCCTATGAAGGAGCTCTTTTTGCTTCTATGGCAACATATGGTACAATGATGACAGGAAATAATCGCGAAGATTTGTTTAATTCTAAGTTTATTATAATGTGGGGTTGGAATCCGGCAAACACGGTTTGGGATCCTGGAACAAGCTTATGGTTAGCTAAAGCCCAAGAAAAAGGAATAAAAATAGTAGCAATAGATCCTATGTTCACTGATTCAGCAGCAATTTTAGCAGATGAATGGATACCTATTCGACCTGGTACAGATACTGCTATGTTATTAGCTATGACAAATGTAATTATTACTGAAACCTTGTATGATAAAGACTTTGTGGAAAGATTTACTGTTGGTTTTGATATTTATAAGAAATATGTCCTTGGTGAGGAAGATGGGCAACCTAAAACCCCAGAATGGGCTGAAAAAATTACAAAAGTACCAGCAGAAAAAATTTCAATTCTAGCACGAGAATATGCTACAAAAAAACCAGCAGCACTCATTGCAGGGTGGGGTCCTGCTCGAACCATGTTTGGTGAACAATACTCAAGAGCAGCAAATGTATTATGTGCTATAACTGGCAATATAGGGATTAACGGAGGATATGCTTCTGGATTTATGAGAGCGTATTATAGTCGTGAGAGAATTATTACTGGTGGCAAAAAAAAAGTTGGTCCCATTAAATCAGATGATGACAAACCTAAAAAACTGAGACTTCAAGATAATCCTGTTGATTATAATGCTAAACCTCGCGAAGATAGTTTATATAAATTAAGAGGAGGTACCAATCCAGCAAATACACGTATTCATTATAATGATTACTATAATGCAATACTGAAAGGTCGGAAAGGAGGATACCCAGCGGATATTAAAATGGCTTATATCGCTGGAACAAATCGATTAAATCAGTTTAGTAATGTCAATAAAGGCATTAAAGCATTAAAAACACTTGATTTTATTGTTGTATTTGAACAACTTATGACTCCTACGGCTCAATTAGCAGATATCGTTTTACCTGTTAATACTTTTATGGAAAGAAATGACATCGCAGTTCCTTGGCTTGGAGCACCCTACTATATTTATTTAAATAAAGCTATTGATTCTTTATATGAATCAAAATCCGATCTAGAAATATGCAGAGAACTTTCTAAGAGATTAGGTATTAAAGAAAGTATTTTATATTTACCAGAAGATCAGATTTTACAATTATTATCAGCACCACGCAAGGAGATTAAAAATTATAAGAAATTTAAAAAAGATGGTTATTTTAAGGTTGAAATAGAAGAACCATTTGTGGCGTTTAAGGAACAAATTAACGATCCTGAAAATAATCCTTTTCCTACATTATCAGGGAAAATTGAAATTTATTGTGAATATATAGCAGAAAAAAACAATCCATTAATGCCTCCCATTCCTAAATATCTTAGCCATGATGAACATTATGATTCACTAAAGGCTAAACAGTACCCTCTACAACTAATTACTCCTCATAACAAAAGGAGAACTCATTCTACTTTAGAAAACATTCCATGGTTAAAGGAAGTTGATGATCATGTAGTTTGGATTAATACTGTGGATGCTTTAAAACGAAATATCAAAAATGGACAACTAGTCGATGTATTTAACGATCGAGGTAGAATAAGGATTCCTGCTAAAGTTACCGAAAGATTAATACCTGGAGTGGTCTGTGTTTATCAAGGAGCGTGGTATAATCCAAATAAAGAGGGGATAGATCTTGGAGGATGTGCCAATGTATTAACAAATGATATTTACTCACCGGGAGGGGCTGTTCCTTTAAATAGTTCTTTAGTAGAAATAGAATTATCTCCTAATAATCAATTGGAGGAGAATTAATGAAACAGATGGGTTTTTACTTCGATCAAACAAGATGTACTGGCTGTTTTACATGTTCAGTGGCTTGTAAAGACTGGAATAATCTACCAATAGGTGTAAATTGGAGAAAAATAAAGATTATAGAGAATGGGATTTTTCCAAAACTGTTTTTGGCTTATTTATCTTCTACATGTAATCATTGTACTAATCCACCCTGTTTAAAAGCTTGCCCTGTAGAAGCCATTACCAAGAGAGCTTCAGATGGTGTTGTTATAGTTAATTCTAATAAGTGTATAGGTAAAGAAGATTGTGGGGCAAAATGTTTAAAGGTTTGCCCTTGGGATATACTCCAATTTGGTAATGGTGAAAATCCAAAAATGGAAAAATGTAATTTCTGTTTTGAACGTTTAGACCAAGGAAAACAACCTATTTGTGTTGAAGCATGTCCTATGTATGCCCTTGATTCAGGAGATTTAGAAGAATTAAATAAAAAGTATGGGAATGTTGTTGAAGCAGAAGGTTTTAAATATTCTAAAGATATTAAGCCCTGTGTTATATTTAAACCGAAGCTGAAAAAATTGCAACTGTAAAATTGGCTCAGTATTTCATAAAAATTTTTCTCATAATTTTCTTTTTAATATTGATCCTGTAAAATCAAATTCCAATTATTCTTAAACATAAATTTAAATTAATGATTTAGGTTATTTAATTATCTGATTGAATTAATGAATTTTCTTTAGCTAGATTTTATATTTCTAACATTTTCCGTTATTTGATTGTGATTTAATTATGGAAGTATTTTTAAAGAGAGCTGAACGTTCTTTTAAAGAAAAGTTGGGTGAAGATAAGACAAATTCTATGTTACATAATATTAAGAAAGCCACTAATGAAATCCCAGCTAAATTCAGGAGAGTAATTGGTTCAGAAATACCAAAATTTTTGTTTAATTATTCGCAAGAAATTGAAGACGTTTCTCCTGCAATTACTGAAGCTGTTTTGAATTCTTTTCTGATATTCGCAGAGTCTTTAAAAGACCTAGTAAATAAGGATAGAAATCAGATAAATCAGATGTTGATAAATAGAAGTAATAATGAGATGAGAAATCTTTCTGATTTATTAAATACTTTTGTTGAAAGAGCGAAAAATGGTGAAGATATCGAGAATCTCGAAAGATTTGAAGATGTATTGACATATATTGTTGGTGGACAAGCGGAGGCTACTCAGATGAATGATGTTGAATTATTTCTTAAGCGTGCTAGTAATAATTTTGCTGATCTATTGGGAGAAGTACAGTTTGAATCTTATTCAGAAAGATTGAAGAAATCGTTTGAGCAAATAGATGAATTGCATCAAGATCAAATGGGCTCTGAAATTTCAAAATATTTATTTAAACTATCCCAAAATATCGATAGTTTTTCAAAAGAATCAATAAATAATATGTTAGCACATACATTATTGTTTTCTGATTCAATAACAGATTTAAATGGAAAAACTTGGGATCAAATTAGTCAAGAAATAAGAAGAAGAAGTAATAATAAATTACATTCCTTAATGGACTTATTCACAGCGTTTTTAGAGGAAGTAAAAGAAGGAAATCTTCTAGAAACAAGTAATGAACTTGAAGATATATTAACGCATATGTTTGGTAAAGAAAAAGAGCGAGTTCAATTTTCTGATGTAGAAGCTTTTCTAAAAAGAGCAGAAAAAAATATTCATTTATTCTGGGGCAAGATATGATTCAAATGCTCATGGAAGAGTTATTGGATTCAATCAATCAAATTCCAGAACAACATAGGGAGTACCTTGGTTCAGATCTCGCAAAATATCTATTTAAATATTCAGAAACAGCATCCTATCATGAACCGGAAAAAGTTGAGTTAATTTTTAATGGTGCAATCATGTTTGCAAATTCCCTAATCGAAATTGGAGATTTAAATAAAGCAGAAGTTAATCAATTCATTATTAACAAATCAAATCATAAAGTTCGTGGATTATTTGATTTATATCTAGAGTTTCTTAAAAAAATAGAAGTACGTATGCCCCTCTCGTTGGAACCTACTTTTGATGAGATTCTAGTGCACACACTGGGTAGATACAGTGGCCCAAAAGTTTTAGAACAAGGAGGTTTAATTCATGAGTTATTATCAGAACATCATGAAGAAATTCCATTAGCAATCGAACATTCGAATTGGGCGAAAGCATTAATCGAAATAATACCTCGCTATTTAGATATTCTTCCGAAAGCTGAGGGAGATCGAGTATTAGACTTTTTATGGGAAAACAAATTTCCTGAAGAACAAATTATCGAGAAATATCGAACTAAAATTTCGGAATTACCCAGAGAAAAGGAACAAACATTCATGTTCAGATTAATGAATATGTTAACTAATCGGATCTTAGTCGATGAAGGGAAAGATAAAGTATTAGCAGGAGCTTTAGCTCTTAGAATTCTAGGGGGCATATTTGTAGAAATTTTTGGTGGGAGAAACGCCCAAATCCGAGGAATTCGACTTGATCAATTAATAAAAGATAGAAAAGTCTCAAATTTAGAAAATAAAAAGAAAATTGATGAACATATTAACAGAATTCTTGAAGAGGATTTAAAAGCCATTCAAAAGAGAACAATGACCATAAATACAATTATACCTATATTGACTAAAAAAAGATATTTCATTAAAACTTATGATATTGTTATGAAAGACTTTCCAGAATTTATAGTCAAAATGATCACCGTTAGAGAGGAGGATAAATTAAAAGATATCGGTGAGGACTATAAGAAACCAGGTGTTTCGGGAGAATTAATACAACTTGTTAATAGTTTTTTAACCGAGCTTGACTTAGCAAGAAGATTCTATAAAAAATATTTTGAAGAAATGTATTCAATAGCTATGGATGCTCAAAAAAATATGTTAGCAATTAGAAAATTCTTTAAATCTCTAGTCGAACTTAGTGATAATATTGATGCTATTGAGTTTTTTGAAAGACCCATAGCAAATACAGAGCATACAATTTACATGTCGTTATTAAAATATTTGTATGACTGTTTACCAGAAATATTTGACATAACTCGAACCATTCTTGATGAACAAGAATATCAAAAGAAGATAATGAAGTTAGATACATATCTAAGTGATTGGAAACTTGAGCAACTTAATTTAGAAATTAAAGAAGCTGAAAATAAAATTAAAGAATATGAAGGGATGCAAGAGTGGGATACTACAGATAAGATTAGGAATTTAACCAAATTTCTTAATAGGGATAAAAATGAGATAAAATTCTATGATATCATGTTTAGACTCCTCAATGAAACAGAAAAAGTTGGTGAAATTCTTAATTCAAGGTTGGATTTCTCAAAATTTCTTTTGAAATATTCGGATTCTCTAAAAAAAATACATCCCAACCTTCCCGCAGCATTATGTGATTACTTGGTAAATTTAAATGATTTCGCTCAAGAAATAGATAAAGTTGTTGAAGAATTAAAAAAGAAAAGCTCCTCGGGTATTATCTCTCCTTTTGATCTTAGAGAAAAGAATGATGCAGCAGAAATGGCAAAAAAGGAACTTCTTTCACTTTGTTCAAATGAAGATTTTATAAGTCACCTTAAATCTTTACTTGTAATATCAGACACGGATATAATTTGAAAAATTATTAGACATTATCTGTGGAATATAACTCATAAAATTCATCACTGGTATTACTAATTGATTGCAAAATATTGTCCAAATCAATATCAACAAAATTATCCCACCATGAAAATTTCTGTAAAGCATTGTGATTCTGTTCATTTTCACCTAATACTATTACATTTTGTTTAATCAAAACAATCGGATCAATTAAATTTTCATGGTCATCTTCTAATCTTTTCAAATTTTGAAGCATACACTCTTGCAAATCATCATAAAAAAGGAGTGGAATATATTTTATTTTGTATGATTCTAAATCTTTCAAAATGGAGTCTTTACTGTATTGAGAAAATCCAATATCAGAAAGATCAAAAATTTCTATGTCTATTAATTCGGGATGATATTGAGTTTCTTCAACTTTATTGAATTTCTTGTAGTATTTTTTTTCCTTAATTTTGTAAAGCCTTACATTTTTTTGTTCTCCATTAATCTCTGATAATATTGAGTTATTGTTCATTCTTTTTTTACAGATATCGGAAATTAACTGACAGTAACTCCTAGCAGCATTTACTAAATCTTCATTATCTACATGAGCTTTTATCATAGTATTCAAATATGCTCTGAGAAAAGCTGAAAAATCTTCCTCAAGACGAAAAAGATTTGCATAAAGGTTTTTTGTAGAATCCCACCATTGATGAATCTTTTGCCCAGAAAGAGATCGTATCAGTGATTCTGAAGATCTTACTTCAGTAAAATAAAGTAACTTTTCTATTCCAAATTGTAGAAAAGGATATGGATTAATTAATGCAGTTAAATTTTTGTTAATTAGGAAAGATACTGGTTCATTAGGACGAATCAAAATTGATTCTTCCCCATTAAATACTCGATCTACTCTCATAGGTAATGGCATAATAGGATTACCTTTTATTGCGTTAATAAGGTGTGCCAACCGAGGATTAGTAAAATAAGACGTATCGGGAGGGTATATGTCAATATAGAAAAAAAAGGGGGCTGCATCTGATTTATAGGTTTTAAATTTAGTTCTTGGCTTTTTTATCATATATTATCATAACCTTAAAACTTAAATTCTATTCTATAATAAAAGAAAAGTACCCTATTTGTTATATAATTTAATAAAATATAGTATAAATGTGATTATATTTCTAAGGAATTCAATTTTTATTATCTTATTACATACGTGTTAATAGGACACACATGTAAAATTTTTAATCAATTTAAATTTACGTAAGTAATTTACATAACTAATAATGAAACGGTTTTCACTCAAACCATTAGGCATACCTGTAGCGCGCATCAGTTCAATAATTTTTCCCGCAAGAACTTCACCTGCATCTTTTTTATCTACTCCAGAAATATCAACACCCATTAGCTCCGCAGCATGTAAATGTAATTCAGGATTTGTTATTGCTGTGAAACGAAAAACAGCAGGTGAAACAAGTACTACACCCATACCATGTGGAATTATTGGATGTTCCGACTTAATCCCTTCAGGAATATATTCTCGAACCATCCCAGATACAGGATAGGACATCCCATGGGCTAAGTGAACTCCTGCGTTACCAAATCCTATACCTGCAAATGTAGCAACCAGGATCATTGATGCTCGTGCATCATCATCTGAAGGATCTTGAACTACACGCACAATATTTCTAGAAACCATTTCAATTGCCTTTGATGCCCATAGATCACTAATTGGGTTAGCTCCTTGGTAAGCAGGGCGTAATTCAAGGCTTTCAGGAGCGGGTCGCTTATGGTAAGGGAGTGCAGTAAGTGATTCCAAGGCATGACAAAGTACATCGAAACCGCAAGAAGCAGCGGCTATTTTTGGCACGGTTTTGGTGTTATTGGGATCAATGATTCCCATAATAGGTCGTAACGCACGATGAGCAATTCCAGTTTTTGCACGCATTACCTCCAAATCAAAGATTGCAACACCAGTGGTTTCACTTCCCGTACCCGCAGTAGTAGGGATTGCAATCATTGGTTTTAAAGGGCCTGGTACTGGTATTCCTTTACCGATTGGCCGATTTACATAATCCAAAAAATCAGCAGGATATGTGGAATATAAGTTTGCTACTTTAGCAGTATCCATAGAAGAACCACCTCCGACTCCAATAAAGCCATCAAAATTTCCTTCAACTGCGAACTTTGCAGCAACCTTAAAGGATTCATCTGTAGGTTCAACTCGAGCTTTATCAAACAAAACAGCTTCAATATTTTCTTCTTGTAAAGCGTTAATAGCGACTGATACAGGTTCGCTATTTGTCAAATTTGGGTCAGTGACTACCATCACCCTGTGTACACCGAGCTTTTTCATATCAAAACCTACCTCTCTGGTTACACCAGGACCATATTTGATACTAGATGTATCCATTGTGAATGCTGTTTCAAATATCATATTTTTATCACGTTTTTTTTCCATTTTATTATTTTCTAATACAATATAGTTTATTATTACAGTTTATTTATTTTCTGAATTAATTTTCTTCAAGATTTGATTAATATGATTATTTTTTTGATTCAATCCCATTCGATCTTCGTGCTACCGTGGAATTTTTCTATTATCACGCGTTCCTGAGTAAAAAACTTTAACGCTTCATATCCTTGAGCTCTTAACGTACCAAAAAACGAATCTTTTGCTCCTGCGAAGGGAAACCAGGCAAGAGGTGCCACTACACCTATATTTACCCCTAGTTGAATGTTGTTAACTTCACTTCGGAAGTATCGTGCTTCTTCACCACTTTCTGTATATATTGTCACCGCATTTCCCTTTGGATTTTGGTTAATTATCTTTATTGCATCATCTAAACTATCAACTCGATCCAAACATGCAACAGGTCCAAATACTTCCTCATCATAAATTAACGTTCCAGGTTGAGCATTTTCGAATAAAGTTGGTCCTAAGAAATACCCTTTCTCATATGCATCAATTTTAATTCCTCTACCATCTAAGATTAACGTTGCTCCCTCATCTATTCCATTCTGTATCTGATCATGAAGCTTATTAAGTGATTTTTTCGATATTACTGGTCCCATAAACGTTTCTTTATTCATTCCATAGCCAATTTTAAGTTGATTTGTAGCCGCTAAAATCTGTTCCTTAACCTTATCATAAAATGATTGAGGTCCTACAATCATGACCACTGCTCCTGATAGACATCGTTGTCCTGAGTTTCCAAAAAGTGAATTCATTAGATTAGACATAATTTGTTCAAGATTTGCGTTCTCTGTAATAACCATAAAATTATTGGCCCCCCCATGACACTGAGCTCGTTTAAAAAAACTACTTGCTTTTTTATAAATAGCTTGAGCCACAGGAGTGGATCCTACACTCGAAACACCCTTAACATCAGGATGTTCAATAAGTTGATTTGCAATTTCTACATCGCCATGGATATAATTTAAAACTCCAGGTGGGAATCCTGCCTTATCAATATATTTAAAGATATTTTGGAATGCTAGTGGTGTTTGTTCATTTGATTTTATGATATACGTGTTTCCTGCAGTAACTGCAAAAGGCCAAAACCAAAATGGAATCATTGCTGGAAAGTTGAACGGAGGGATCATAATGAATACACCTAAGGGTTCAAGAATAGAATATTCATCAATTCCCGTGGCAATATTTGGCATGTATTGTCCTTTTTGATATTCTGGCACTGCAAATGAGGCTTCAATCATTTGGTACGCCCGTATAACTTCTCCTACTGCTGCATTCCATTCTTTTCCATGGTTAATAACAATAGATTCAGCAATTTCATCAATATTTTCTTTAATTAAGCTTAATAATTTAAAAAAAGGTTGAATCCTCTGAATTCCAGGTAATTTTTTCCATTCTGGATAAGCATCCTTAGCTGCTTTGACGACTATGTCCACTTCTTCTTTTGTTGACATAGGGATTTTACCAAGTGGCTCATCTAAAGCAGGATTCATAAATTCAATAAATCTACCACTTTTTGAACTAACAAAATTTCCATTAATATAATTTTCTAAGACCTTCATATATACTCCCAGATTATCAAAATTTTACATTCTATCTTACATTTTTATATTATTTTTTATAAAAACATTAATTAATAAAAAAAATTGGAAAATAAATGAAACATTTACTTAAGTAAAATTCTATAGCATCAAAAAACGTGTTAAACAAGTTCAGAACAGTTAAGAAAAAATTCACTCAATGTTAAGTATATTTTTTACAAAATTTTTCTTCTCCTCTAAATTTGCTTGTCTGGAAATCATAATCCTTTGTGCTTGGGGAGATCCTGCTCCATGCATAGATTCTGTTCTATAACTAACTGAAGCCACACCCATCGTTAAATTTTCAATAAATCGCAAGACTTTATATCTGTCTTCTGCACATATTCCCTCACATGTGGTCAAGTATTTTTCAATTAAGGGGCCAATTTCTTCTGATTTAAGGTCTTCTTCTGAAGGCATTGTACAAATTAGGCCTCCTGCAATATCTTCAGCAAGTCTTCCTATTTCATAGGGAAATCGCGTAACATTTTGCTTACAAACATTTGCTAATAACATATCCATTTCATAATTTCCAGCTTCTCTTTGAAATCCTAATGAACTACAAGCTATACCACAGCTATAGAGAGTCTCATTTAAATGTGTCATTTCAACAAGTTTATCTCTTATATGAGAAGCATTTTCAGTTCCATTATATTCTGATATTAAAGCAGTCGCTCCTATTAAAACATCTCCAACTCCCACTTTACAGCCTCCATAAGATTGTCTATGGAATCCTGCAAAACGATTAACTAATT
>SMTZ1_10005430_pt1 | contig 17346 bp, 10 predicted proteins | sample DeeMarSWOR136_30_FD_25667 | JGI IMG/M metagenome (IMG submission 25667)
GGCTTTTGCCTTTGGGACAGCAAGTATACGACATATGATGTTATGCACCCTGATTGTCCTTACCAGAAGGACCTCGTGGCGCAGTTTATTAAGTCGTTCAAGAGCAGGGGATTAAAGGCGGGGCTTTACTACTGCTGGCGTAATCCCGGTTTTGACACAGGGAAGAATAAGGGGAAGTTCAAGGTCCTGCCGCCCGAAAGCGATCCTGCGACGCATACGCTCGAACAGCAAATCGAATTTCAGAAGGCGCAGATCGCAGAACTGCTGACGAAGTATCCGGATGTGTTCTACATATGGAACGACGGTCTCGATCCCGAGATCATGGCGGCCGACAAGGCCCTGGCCTTCTTTAGAGGTATGCGTTCGGGTGTTCTGGCCAGCGCGAATTGGTGGAGTTGGGCCAAGAAAGGAACGCCTTATGTGGATATCGCCGTCAAAGAGATGAGGCCTTTCCCTCAGACCAATACGGCGCCAGGCGAGACGTGCTGGTGTTTGGAGCAGAAATGGTTCTGGAACGAAGGATTTCACTCCAAGCCAGCTAAGCAAATGATTGGTCTGATGACCACGGCGCATAGCAGGAATTCGAACTTCCTGCTCAATGTCGGCCCCGATAGAACCGGCAATATTATAGAATCAAGTATTAAGACACTGGCGGAAATCGGAAAGCTGCGGGATCCAAATGCAACTTGCGAGTTTCCGCAATGAGGATTCTCGCCCGGCTGAAAAACTGAATGTGCATACGCAATTAAGGCACTGAAGAATGAAAAGAAATATTGGGATCATATCGTGTTTCGCCATTCTGGCGACCTGTTCCGTTCAAGCGGAGAGTGTTTTGACGACACTTCCGTTGAATGGGACCTGGAAATTTCGTCTTGACGCCAAGGACGTTGGCGTCGCGGAAAAGTGGTTTGTTATGGAATTTGACGACACCGTTCAACTGCCCGGCACAACCGATGAGAACGGTAAGGGTATCAAAAAGGACGAACAATGCATTGATCGGCTCTCGCGGGTGTGGTATTGGAAGGGGCCGGCCTGGTATCAGCGACGTGTGACGATTCCCGAGGTCTGATCACGCTGTTCCTGGAGCGATCCAAACACACCCGTGTGTGGGTCGATGAGACATTTTGCGGCTGGGAAGACACGCTCAGTGCTCCCCAGGTTTTTGATGTGACCAGCGCAATGACATCGGGTGAACATACTATCACCGTACTGGTCGATAACGCCAGGCTGCCGCCGGTCGGCCCATCCCATGCGGTAGACGAACGGACGCAAACCAACTGGAACGGCATCATCGGCAAGATGGAACTGTGCGCCACCACGCCGGTCTGGCTGGAAGACATACAGGTGTATCCGAATGCAAAGGAAAGGAAGGCCCGTGTTCGCGTGATAGTTGGTAACATTACAGGTAAGGTGGCATCGGGACAGATCACGGTTGGGTGCAAAAGCTACAATGTCGCCAAACCGTCAATTTTCAAGATGCAATCGATCAAGGTCAAGGCGTGCGAAAGGGAGAACGTCGTTGAGTTCACCTATAAACTAGGCGAGGATGTGCCGCTGTGGGATGAGTTTAATCCGGCGATGCTGAAGCTTACATTAAAACTTGAAATGAAAGCCAGTGAACAGGAGTATGCCGATGAGCGTTCCGTCAGCTTCGGCATGCGCGATTTCACAAGGAAGCGGAACCGTTTAACTATCAACGGTCGTCCGGTCTTCCTGCGGGGCAAAAACGATTGTTGCTTCTTTCCCCTGACCGGTTATCCACCCATGGACAAGTCCGGCTGGATACATGTTTTGTCCGTCGCCAAGTCGTACGGGATCAACCACTACCGCTTCCATTCATGGTGTCCGCCGGAGGCGGCATTCGAGGCGGCTGACGAATTGGGCGTGTATTTCCAGGCTGAGATCCCGAACAAACGCAGCGGATTTCGGGTCCCCGAAAACAAGGAAGCGGCAATACACAACATCGACCGGCTTGATGTGGAAAGCACCTTAAGAAAGAAATCGCTTTACGAATACGCCAAGCGCGAGGGGGAATTGATCTTCAAGGCCTTTGGTAATCACCCATCGTTCGTCATGTTCACCCTCGGTAACGAGTTGGGCCGCAACCAGGGCATGTTCGAAATGGTCGCCCACTTCAAGGATATCGACCCGCGTCACCTCTATGCCCAGGGAACCAACAACGTACACTGGAATCCAAGTCTGGCCGAGGGTGACGATTTCTGGGTTACCGGCAAGACAAGCACGACGCTGCCGCTTCGTGGATCATTCTCGACACTTGATTTTCCAGATCCACACATCGAGCATCGTTCTCCCTCGACGATGTTCGATTTCAGCGAGTCGATAAGTGGTATTGGGATTCCGCTTGTCGGCCACGAGATCGGGCAGTTCCAGGTCTACCCCGACTACCGGGAGATTCCCAAATACACCGGGGTGCTCAGGGCGAGGAACCTGGAGGCCTTTCGCGAGCGGCTCAAAGAAGCCGGCATGCTGGATCAGGCCCATGACTTCATGCGCGCCTCTGGTGCACTGTCGGCCATTTGTTACCGCGAAGATATCGAGACTGCTTTGAGAACACCCGATCTGGGTGGCTTCCAGTTGCTCGATCTGCAAGACTTTCCCGGCCAGGGCACGGCACTGGTCGGTATGCTGAACGTGTTCATGGAATCCAAGGACCTGATCACACCCGTGGCATGGCGCAAGTTTTGTTGTGAAACAGTACCGTTATTGCGTATGAAGAAGTACACGTGGACAACGGATGAGACGTTTATGGGTAGGGTGCAGGTTGCCCACTACGGCCCGTCCGATCTTCCAGATGTCCGGGTCACGTGGACCGTCGCTAGCAGCTACGGGCGGAAGGTTACCGCCGGTGCGTTCGATCCGGTAACCATCGAGCAGGGTAAGGTTTTCGAGATTGACATGTTTTCCCTGCCGCTGGGCGATATAGTCGCACCACAGAAGCTGAAGATCACATTGGCCATTGAGGAAACAAAGTATCACAACGATTACAATATCTGGGTCTATCCACCAAAGGTTGACACCAGCGTACCGAAGGACGTGATGGTCACTAACAGTTTTGTGTCTGCGGAGACGCAAAAGTATCTGTCATCCGGCGGAAAGGTTCTGCTGCTTCCAAAGCTGGATAAGCTGCCACACAGCATCGAGGGCGGTTTCCAGACCGACTTCTGGTCCCCAATGTTTGCCCAAGCGGCTAAACGGCGAGGCGCCAAAGTACCGCCGGGTACATTGGGCATTCTCTGTGATCCGAACGCTCCGGCCCTGGCGGATTTCCTCACGGAGTTCCACAGCAACTGGCAGTGGTGGCACCTGGTGAAAAACTCACGGCCGATCATTCTGGATGACACGCCGGACAACTATCGACCGACGGTTCAGGTCATCGATAATTTCGAACGAAATCACAAGCTGGCCTTGATTGCAGAAACGAAGGTCGGCAAAGGCAAGATGTTAATTTGTGCAATCGATCTGCTCGGTCATCAGGACAAACCCGAGGCTCGTCAATTACTGCACAGCCTGTTGCGGTATCTTGACTCGGTGGCTTTCGCTCCCCGGGCAGAATTGGATGCCGAACTGCTTAAAAAACTACTTCCGGGAAATATCCAATGAAACGACGCAAATTCCTCAAAATAGCCGGTAGCGCAATAGCACTTACGCCTTGGCTCGAAAAGTTGGTCATCGCTGCTGATGATAGCGCCTCAAGTGCCAGCATTTTGGACGATAATGCAAATCCCGACATACGCTCTCTTTTTGAATCGAACAACGAAGAAGCTTTGGCGCTTACCGAGGCCGTTTTTCACAAGTGCATTCTCGATAAGATCATGCAGCCGACGCCGCCGTTGAAAAACACTTGGATCGTCCCCGGTGGACCGTACTATAAGGGCCAATGGATTTGGGACACGATGTTCGTAGTCGATTTATTAAGCATCCTGCCCGGCAAGAAAAAGGTGATCCGGGACATCTTCCAAAATTACTGGGACTTTCAGGATCGCTGGAATCAGAAGATGCCCGACTACGCCCAAGACATGATTACCGTTGCGATCAAAACTGCACCGCAAGAAGTTCGACAGTTTTCACAGATACCGATCCTTGCCTGGGGTGTTGAACGTGTTTATCATCGCAACGGCGACAAGCAGCTTCTTAAACAATGCTTAGGCAGGCTCGAACGGTTTCACGACTGGTTTTGGCGTGAGCGGGATTTGACCAATATCGGACGACCTCAAACTGACAGCTCATCCCTCGCGCAAAGGCGCCAACGAAGGCGCTTGGTATGGCGACATCTGTGTGACGGGTAACACATCCTACCTCATCATGGTGGAGCGGAGCCTTGCCCGCCTGGCCAAAATCGTCGGAGACCGGCAGATGGCAGCGCGGAGAAAGCGGCGGATCGATAAGGCCGTCCAGGCGATGCGCGACCACATGTGGGATGAAAAGGCAGGAACGTTTCTGTCAGTCAAGCGTGATACGATGGAAAAGATTCCGGTGGCAACTATAGGTAGCTGGATTCCTTTGACAGCAGGTGTTCCCACTAAGGCCATGGCAAACCGCATGGCAGAAGTTCTCACTACTGCTGCCTGGCAGACGCCGCTTCCGGTTCCGACTGTAGATCGCACGGATCCGCGATTGGCCGTCGACGAATTACCAAATTGCCTCCGGTCTGACCGCCTATGGGCATAAGGATCTTGCCGCTGATATCGCCGACAAGACCGTTGCCAACGCGATCAAAAACGGCATCAACGAACATTACGATTCCGTCTCGGGCAAAGGCCTTGGTGTCAAGGATTACTGTATGAGCTGTACGCTGGTGACCATGATGCTCGAAGGGCTTACGCAGAAGCACAAGCTAAAGCTGCGAAATAGAAGACCTCTGGTTTAACCGGCCTGGCTTCATAGATGTTTCAATGAACACTGTCTTTATGAAAGTCATGCGACAAGCATTTGGAGAATAAGGCTGTATCTGATAGAGTAGTTGGAGATGAGGCAACAATAGCACCACAGGGTCCGGCTACTGAAAGTGTTTTGTTGTCTGCTGTAGCGTCTTGCGTGAGTTGCCTTGACATTGGATAGGCCAGTTTGCCGAAGGCACCTCAGGAATCCTTGCAGTAATCCTTTTTTTACACTATACTTCGGGCTTTCCAGAACTCAAGAGAAGGTTTCTGGAATACCTTGTAAAATGAACCGTTGTTTTTGGAGACATCTGTCGAAATACACAAGGAGATACCATGTTACGTAAAACACTCTTGTCGTGCTTGCTGTTGGTTGCCCTGATCAGCAGGATCACAGTTGCTGGTGGCCAGAAACAGCCAATGCCTAGGGAAGACGTCGTCGAGATCCCGGCGATCGGTGAAGGGCTTAGCGTCAGCAATGTCTTTCAGACGAACATGGTTATTCAGCGCGACAAGCCGGTGGTCGTCTGGGGCTGGGCAGCCCCCGGAGAGGAGGTTACTGTCGAGTTTGTCGGGCGCAAGGCCGGGGTCACCGCGGGGAATGATCGATCGTGGAGAGTTAGTCTGCCGGCAATGCCCGCCAATGCCTCACCGCAGACGATGACCGTCAAGGGCGTCGATCGGACGCTGCAGTTGACCAACATACTGATCGGCGACGTTTGGGTCCTCGGCGGTCAGAGCAATATGGAATTCGACATTAGCAAGGTTGACGATGGAGAGTTAGAGGTTGTCTCGGCGAACTTCTCGCAAATTCGCCTGCTGACACTGCCTCAAGGACAGGGATTCGAGTCGGTCGCGAGCTTCCAACGGCTGCACGAGTGGAGTTCGTGGTCGGGCAGGCACTTCCGCAAGGGGGATTGGGATGTCTGCTCCACCAAGACCGTGAAGGAATTCTCCGCAATAGGGTATGTCTTCGGACGACGCATCCATATGGCCAGTCAGGTTCCGATCGGACTCATTGATGCTTCGATCGGCGGAACGACCGTTGAGACGTGGACACCGCGGGACGTCCTTGCGAAGGTCGACGGCAGGGAAACGCGAGACATGCTAAAGGATTGGGCCGACAGGATCACTGCCTTCGATCCGCAGGCCGACCTGCAGCAGCGAATTACCAATTATGAACAGAACAAGAAGAGGCGGGCTGATCAGGGCAACCCGTTGCCCCCAGACAGCAAGCCGCCGAGCGACCTGCGTCCGGGCCCGGCTGCCGACAGGAACCGACCCGGCCATTGTTATGCAAGTGTTATCCGGCCTTTAGAAGGTCTTGCTGTTAAGGGGGCCGTTTTTCATCAGGGCTTCAATAACTGCTTTGACGGTTCGGCCGGAGCGAGGATGTACTACCAGGTCTTCGGGGAAATGATCACGGCCTGGCGCGCGGCGTTCAATGACGCCCAGATGCCGTTCTGCATCATTTCGCTCTGCACAGCCGGAGAGCCGCAGACGCCGGAGAATTTCCTGCCGCCCATGTACGACGTAGGGCCGCTGCTGCGGGAGGCACAGTACAAGACCTTCCGCGATTTTCGCGACGCCGGTGACAAGAACATCGGCTTCGTCAGCAGTTTCGACTTTCGCAAGAGCTGGTACCACCCGCAGATCAAAGTCCCTGTCGGCGAGCGAGCCGCCAAATGGGCGCTGGCGACGCAGTACGGACTATTCGCCGGACGAGACGCCGATGACCACTGGCTGCCGCCGTCGATTATGGACACAGAGATTGCCGACGGAAAGATCAATTTGACCCTCAGCACGACGGTCAAGACCAAAGATGACAGCGACGGGAAGTTGCTGGGCTTTGCCGTCGCCGGCACCGACCGTCGATACTATCCGGCGGTTGTCGATTGGTTCACCGACGGCACGCGAGAAAACCGCAACCGCCTGCAGTACAAGCGCAATATGCTGACCCTCAGCAGTCCATTCGTAGCGAAGCCTGAGTACTACCGCTACGCCTGGGCGAGGAATCCCATGGCGAACATCGTCAATGGCCGGGGTATCCCCCTGGCCACCCAGCGCAGCGACGACTGGCTCCTGGAAAAGACGCCGATCAAGCTGCCGGTGCCGAAGGGTATGGATGCCGGGTCGGCCCGTCGTTATCTTTCCGGACGGCTGCAGAAGGAAATGACGCTGGCCGACACCGAACGCCGCATTAAGGAGGCCGAAGCGACGATTGCCAAGCTAAAAGAGCAACATGCGAAGGATAGGGCCGTTTGGGAAGAACAGAAGGCCGCGGAAGCCAAACGGGCAGCGGAGCAACGCGAGAACTGAACGTTCCCAACAGAACGGCGGAAGACAACATTGTCTGTGACTATTTCTCTATCGAGTTTCTCACCGGACTATGAGTGGGGCCTCTGCTATCTCCACGGCGAAAGAACTACCGACCATCTTCCTGGCGGATGACGATTGGCACGTATCCCAGTTCCATTCCCCTCGGCGGCGTGACCAGCAGGGCTGGATCGAGTTTGGCGAGCGAGCCGCTCGTGGGTGGGGCCATATAGTCGCGGTCAATAGGCCATTCGGCATGGATTCTTTCGATAAACGCCTGTAGTCGTGTTTTCTTGGCATCGGACCATTTGTATTGCTGGAAGGAAGGCTGATCAACGAAGCGGTACCAGCAATAGGTGACCACGGAGCCATCGATGAGTTTGACTTTAAACGGTCCGGTGGCGGGTCCCGGTTGGGTCCAGGCGCCGGCCTTTGGGGAAGTGTATGGTTTGCCACGGTCCGCCAGAGGAAATTCCTTGTCTAGCAGACCTGTCTCGTGCGGCACCTCAATAGCGGGGATCGCCACGCGCTTGTCGCCGACGTGTTTGAAGTATCTGGGGAACATGCCCGGCTTGCCGATATTGCTGCTGAACCATTCGAGACCCCAGACATGAGGGCCGTAGACCTTGGTGTCCAGCACGGCCTCAACGCCGATGATCTCCTTGCGGTCCTGATCGAAACGTGTAGTCTGCGTGGTCAGTTTCGACTTCCAAGCGCCTTTTTGGTCGAAGCGTCCACTGCAGGACGGGCCACCGTCGCGCCAAGCCTTGAAAGCATCATAGAGGGCGGCTTTGGAGTAGTACGTCACATCCTGGACGAGTATGGAGCGGCCCTGTTCGTCGATGGGGAACTGCAATTGAGGCAGCTTCGAGTAGACCACGCCGTTAGAATCTACGCCGTCGAGGCGCGGAACGGTGTTGATCTCCATCGCACCGCCACCCATGCGACCGGATCTCGCGTCGAGGCCGCGACCGTAGATGAACGGATAGTTGAACAGCTTCCCGATCTTGCTCCAAGTCTCTGGAATGTAATACGCCATAGGACCCTTGAAATTAGCGGCGCTGAGAAAGCAGGTCCAAGCCTGATCCCCGGTTGGCGGATCACCGTTGGTCTGCTCGGTAAACGGTAGTGCCATATATGTATAGCCGAGGAACTTGCCGTTGAGTTTGCCTTCGAAGGGCAATGCGTCTGGAGGGATGAGCAGGCGATTGCTGAGTTGTGCGATGCCGAGTCGTTCGTCAGGTAGAGCCTCGCTGTGGTAGAAGAACGACCAGCCAGGTGAGCCGACTTCATAGTCATAGCATTGTGGGGTGGCGTTCATACTGAACTTGGGCGGGCCATATCGAAAGCGGTTCCCAGCCCAATAACCCAGACCGCCTTCGACGGTCTGGAAGACGCTGCCATAGGTGGGGCCACGCTCGGGCCAATTATCTCGTGCATAGGTGCCAATCGGGGCCAGGGGCTTTTCCTTGTTGTCGGAGTTGTCCGGCGTGATCCAGGCACTGGGCAGACCGATCTGGAAGTTCGCGATGGGTCTATCTATCAACGGCCAGACGGCTGAGTAGAAACCCATGCCCATATTATACTCCGACCGTTCCCCAGGCCGAGACGCACTGAAACCGATATACCCATGCAGGCCCCGCGGGTGAAGACGCACTTGGCCAACTTTGAGGGCAGTGTTCTGATTTCCTTTGCGAGCTCTTAAAACATCTGCATACCCGAAAACCAAGCCAGCTACGACAACCAGTAACAACAAATGCTTCATCATGACCTTCTTAATCCGAGGTCCCCTATTCAACATCATGATCAGCATTCCCAAACATAATAATTCTTGTTCTCATACCTTTGACCGGATCAGCCGTCCAGTTCCGAATACACCAATACAAATTGTCTGTCGCTGCCCCCTAATAGTAATCAAGCCACCCGGGTTGTCAATCCTGAAAATTTAGGGCCGTGTCTCTGCCCGACTAATGTGAGGGGGGAACATAAACATAAGCGAGGTATGCCTTGCAGTTTACCCGGCTTATGCAATGGTTAATTAGTCACCAAAGGGTAGTTGTCAGACAATAAAAGGGAGAGTCCCAACCTATAGCTTGGCGACAAACTGCACGACCTTGCCCTCTTCAAGATCTATGACGACCGGAGATACACTGCTGCTTTGCCGAGAGTCTCACACCGTTTTTTTCAATTGCGATTGGATGAACTTGTCCCGTCCGGTGGCTGGTGTCTTCGCGATCCACTGTTGCATTGCGTTGTCCAGTTCGGTTTTTACGTCATCGAATTCGGGATTGGCTATCTGGTTTACGGTTTCGAGGGGATCGTTCCGCAGGTCGAACAGCATGTCCGGGGATCTCTGCCGGTTGTCGCGCATTCGGTACTTGGGAAGGGGGCCCGGGTCGATCCATCTGCCGAGCTTGTACCGCTTTGAGATTACAGTCACTTGCGACCAGTTCTCTGAAAAGGCATATTTTCGTGGTACCGCTTTGCCTTCTGTCAGAGTTGGTTTCAGTGATATTCCGGCGAGGCTCTGCATTTTGGCCGGGGTCTTGAGGTTCAGCAGATCGATCAGGGTCGGGTAGAGGTCAATAAGTTCGACGAGGTTTTCGCAGACGATATTCTCTTCTAATCTTCCGGGCCATGAGATGATAAGCGGGATTCGGAGGGTGTCTTCATAAACGTTGTGGCCGAGGGCGCATTTCTCCGCCATACCGTGGTGCGCGGTGAAATCGCCGTGGTCGGAGGCATATATGATGATTGTGTTCTGAGCAAGACCTAGACGATTAAGCTGTTCGATTATGATGCCCATGTAGTGATCCACCTCCGTCACCTGGGCGTAGTAGTATGCAAGGTAAGTTCGGTATAGGTCTTTGTTTTCCGCTGCAGCGCCGAGGTTCCATGGGGTCTTCTTGTTTCTACGCCAATTCTGCAGTTCGTGTGGAAGGTTCTCAATCGGCTCGTCCACATTGAGCGGGAGCGTCATCCCTTCGGGCTTGTACATATCGGCCCATTTTTGTGGCGGCGTGTACGGCTGATGTGGGCCGTGGAATGTGGCCCAGCAGAAGAAAGACGTATCGTTTGCTTTGCATTTCTTCAGAAAGGCGTTTGTTTTGTTGGCCGTGTATGCAGCGTCTCTCTGGTCGGCTTTTAGCTTGCTGATTCTGCAGAAGAGATTGCTATCCATGATGGCATTGCCGGCGGCATCGCTGTATTTCTCATACAGGCCGTTTCCTCTGAGCCAGTCTTGGTAGTTTTCGTCCGAGGGATCGAGTTTGGGATTGATTGTCGTCGCAGAAGAATCCCAGCTTAGGGCCATCTCGTTTTTGGGCAGATGTCTCTTGCCGAAACATCCTGTCGTGTAGCCGTTGTTTTTGAAGAGTCTTTGGAGCATTATGTATCGCCCCGGTTCGACAGGGATGTTAGGGTTGTCCAGGCACCCGGTAGTTCGGGGGTAAAGGCCCGTCATCATCGCTGTTCGCGATGGCACGCATATTCCATCCTGGCAATATGCCCTGGAAAACCGTATTCCCTTGGCGGCGAGTCGGTCCATGTTCGGGGTCTTAACTATAGGATGGTTCGCACAACCCATAGCGCCGGCGTGATGCTGATCTGAGAATAGCAGCAGGACGTTGGGCCGGCCGGCTTTACCCCATGCTGAAACGGTTGTCAGAAGAGAAACACCAGCGGCCTTCAAGAAGCTCCGCCGGGTCAACGATAAGATCTTTGAGTTGCTGTTCATCAAGAGTGCCACCTTTCAATTAACAGAATTCGAATTCTCGATTACTATTTGCAACTTATGTTCACTTGCCATGGGCCTTTGTTGGTCTCGGCGAGGATTAGCTTAGCCATCAGGCGTGTGGGGCCTTTGTTTATGGGCGTGTCTGCGAACTTGGCCGAGGTATCGCCTTTGTCTATCGTCTGCTCGATTTTGTAGCCCGAGACTTCGAGCATTACTGTGCCTTCTGTCTTTGCTGCGGGGAAGTCGAGCCTGATGTCATATTTTCCTGTCTTAGCTGTGTAAAGCTCCCAGTATCCGTTGGAGTCGGCTGCCCAGGGGCGACCTTTGGTATGTCGCCAGTCTTGGCGCGTCAGGACGACGGGATTTTCATGGGCTGTGCCTATATAGATGCGGGGAGGCGCGTAGTTGTCGGATCTTGTGCTGCTGACGTCTGCGAACCATTGCTCGTACTCTTTTCGCATCGCGTTGACAATATCGGGTCGCTGGGCTACCAGATCGTTCTGTTCGAGCGGGTCAGAAGCCATGTCGTAGAGTTCGAATTTCGGCTCGCCTTCGAAATTTTCCCGTCCGAATCCGCTGGCGTGGAGCAGTTTCCATCGCTGATTTCTTGCGGCGAAATTGTGGTACAGGATGGGTGCGTCGCCGCGGTGCGACTGAATGTAGATGGTGCGGTCGGGCCATTTTATTGTCTTGCCCTGGAGCAGGGGCAGGATGCTTCTACCATCGAGTTTGAGGCCCTTCGGCTTCGGTACGCCGCATGCTTCGAGGATGGTGGGGAGCACGTCTATATGGGCGGCGATGTGGTCGGAAGATGCGCCGGGCCTTATGACATCCGGCCAGTGGAAGAAGAACGGTGAGTGGATGCCGCCTTCGTAAACATGGCTTTTCATGCCTTTCATACCCGCAATATATCGCCGGCCGTTCGGGCCATTATCAACCATGAATATAACGATGGTTTTCTCAGTGATTCCGAGCTGGTCGAGTTTGGTGAAGAGATTGCCCATGTTGTCGTCGATGTTGGTGATCATTGCGAATATTCGGGCACGATTGTCTGGATCGTTGTCGTTGGGTAGATTGTGGCCCTTTTCCTGTGGGAAGTTGCGGTTGCTCAGATCCATCGCTTTGTATTTATCGTAGAGCTCTTGCGGGACATCGTCGAAGGGACTATGCGGGGCGTTCGTGGGGATGTAGGCGAAAAAGCTCTTCGATCGTGCCGCGCATGACGACATCCAGCTCAGCGCTCTGTCGAAGTATACGTCGGTACAATAGCCTTTGAATTGCTTCGGTTGGCCGTTGTCCATTAGGATTGGATCGGTGTATTTGCCCTCGCCCCCAGGTGGATCCGCGGGCTGACCTATACCGCCTCCGCGGTGTACGAGCGACTCGGTAAAGCCCTGTTCCATCGGCCGCATGGGGTAATTATCCCCGAGATGCCATTTGCCGAAGATGCCCGTTTCGTATCCTTCGTCTCGGAGGATTTCGGCGATGGTGGTCTCTTCCGGCTCCATCATGGCTCTGCCGAGCCAGGTATCGACGACGCGAGTGCGGTAGTTGTATCGCCCCGTCATAAGGCACGCCCGGGTGGGAGCGCATACGGGCGAGACATAGAAATTTTCCATACAGCCGCTTCGGCGCGCCATAGCGTCGATATTGGGGGTTTGTATGAGATTGTTGCCCATGACGCCGAGATCGCCGTAGCCCTGGTCGTCGGTCATAACGAGGATTACGCTGGGTCTTTTCTTTGCACTGCGCGTACTCTCCAATGATGAACTGCATCCCGCCAGAGCCAAGGATCCTGCGCATATGCCTTTGAAGAAGTCACGTCGCGATAGAATACTCGAACTCATAGTCACTCCTTTGGCTCAATACAACAGTCAAGCGTTTACAGCATAAATATGGCATTTGTCATAGTTGAGCCCCGGCCTGCATACGATGGCGGTTGCATGAACGCTTCGAAAATGCGGAGCAATATTGATCTGCAGGACTTCTTTCTGTTGCCTTGAGAAGCCTCCTTTTTCTTACACGTTACCGCGCCTGAGCAGCTCATCCAACTCCTTTATATGTCCCTCGTAACCTTCCTTGCCTGCAAGGTTTCGATACTCTTGAGGATCACTTTCATGATCGTACAATTCCTCCCAAACTACTTTGTCTCCACGTCTCCACTGGGTATATCGCCATCGCTCCGTCCGTACGGATTTGCCCGTCACGTCGCCGCGTGTTACCTGGGTAAATGCACCAGTTTTCCACTTTCGCTCCGGCTCACTCAGTAACGATCGAAAACTAGCGCCATCCAAGTCCTCGGGCATACGCAAACCACAAATATCCGCAAACGTCGGGTATAAATCCACCATCTCCACGAATGATTTGCACCGAGTTGCGGACCCCGTCAGTCTGGGCACCACCGCAATCATAGGCACCCTCGCCGAATCTTCGAATAAAACATTCTTGTTCCACCATTCGTGCTCGCCCAGCTCGTAGCCGTGATCGCCTACAAAGAACACCACGGTATTTTCCCATAGCCGTTGCCGATCCAGCTCATCCAGCACCTTGCCGATCTGTGCATCAGTAAAAGTGACACAGGCATAATAGGCCCTCATGAATTCGCGCTTGTCGTTCAGACTGAATTTGTCGAATTCGGTTTTCCATCCGCTACCAATCGCATATTTCTCCACCGTCTCAATCCCCTCCGGCACCGCAGGTGGTTGCAACTGCTCCAGCTCGTACATGTCGAAGTACTTCTTAGGAGCATTAAAGGGATCATGTGGCTTATGAAAACCGACCGCCATAAAGAAAGGCTCATTACTCTGTCGGCGCAGCACCTCAATTGCTTTGGCCGCCAACTGCCCGTCCGGTTGATCCTCATCGTCGCCCTCAGCCGCCAGCCACCGACACCATTTGACAGTACCGCCTGTTAGGTTCCGCCCCTTACCCTGACGCCCCTTCTCGGTGGGCCTGTACTCATGTCGCTCATCCCACGCCGAGAGGTCATCATATTTGTCACCCCCGTGAAAGATCTTCCCAAGCCCCACCGTATGATAACCGCCGTCACGAAACAGTTTCGGCAGCGTAATCCTATCGCCGACCGTCTCCCGCCACGACTTTACGTTATTGAAAATTCCCGTCCGATCGGGCCGCAATCCCAGCAACATCGACGATCGGCTCGGATTACAGACGGGAAACTGACAATATGCTCGATCGAATACCATCCCCCGAGTTGCAAGCCCGTCTATATTGGGCGTTCGGGTCACCTCGTTACCGTAACAACCCAGTATCGCCTTCAAATCTTCGACGATAATGAACAATACATTCTTGCGTTTGCACGGCGCGTTACCCAATGCAAGACCACCGGCTAACATCACCGCTAATCCGCCCTTCAGCAACTCACGCCTGTTATTCACTTAACTGCCTCAAAGTTCTACTACATCCAGAAATAGCGAGTATCAGATCCTAGCGGTCTACTTATTGCTCAATTGCACGGCACCATTTTGCACGACAGCTTCATTATAACAGACAGACGATTCTGAGGCCAGGGCTTGGTTCTTGACAATTTCAAAGAAAATACAGCTGGCAATACTCTCCCCGATACCTGGGAGAATTGCTGAAGGGATTCGCAAGGCCCAGGATGATCTTGTGTCGGCCCGTAACCCGCAACTCGGTAAGGTCAGAGCCGAACTGGTGGACGCGATAATCGTATCAAAATCCTCAGAATATACAAAGGTGTTTGACTTGTAAGCCTACATAGAGATATATCCGAATCTTTTTGAGCTTTAGTTCTCTCGATAGTTCTGTGAAAACCAATATAATGATACCTACCGGTATTAAAAAATATGAGAGAATTAGAGCTGCTAAGTGCTTCATAAAGCCAAAAAGTGGATTAAAGAGGCTTATGTTGAGATTAGTGATTGATTTTGTTTGTAGGCAATCTCTTCGTTGGGGATCAAGGCCCTTGCATATTCTATCGTACCGCTGCGAATTGTCGCGTGTATTGAACATTCTGCTGGATTTGGTCATGATACCGAGGATACATGCCGACGATAACACCGTCGGTGGCTTTGATATGCTCGAAGGCGAACTTGAACGCTGCCTCAACTTTATTTTTGTTGTCGCACATCCGGCCTGCTGCCAGTATCTTGAAGCCTAGACAAGGCTGGTCTACCTGCTGGATCACTTTGGTCATGGTCAGTGGATCAGACGCAAAAAATGGATAGCCGATCTGCACCGTGACAATTGGCGGCATTTTTTCAAGTTCTTCTGGCGTCCTGGTAAGGTAGTAGAAGCAGGCCATGAAAAGATCAACATGCCAGTCCTCGTCAGCAATCTGTTTAATGCAGTCCGGATTGTGTGCCGAGACGCCGGCCAGTACACCGGCATCTTTCACACGTTTTACAAAATCATGTACATCACTACTCTTTCCTTCCCGGAAAAGCCTGTCGGTTACTCCGCCATGATGGACGATGGCGATAGGTTGAGTGTCTTGCACTATCTTTTCGACCGAAATGTTCTGCGAACCGCCGGAATGAAGGCAGATAAACTTCATCTTCGATCCACGCTCCCTCAATTTTTGGAAGACTTCCCTCATTTGTTCTGGTTTACTGAATTGGTGGGTATTAATGCCTTCACGTTCACATTTCCAAAGGAATTCAACTATTCGCTCGGGCGTGAAATACTCTTGCATGTGTTTATTCAGGATGGGACCCAGATATGAGTATCCGCTGATGGGGTTCGAGCCAACGATAAGTCGAGTAATTTTGTGATCACCAAGATGTATTGTAGGTAGCAGAGGTGGGGGCGATGAAGATTCTTTTGCAGATGCCTTCTGCTCTTGAGTAGTTGCAAGGGCAAGGCTCGAACCTGTCATGGCTAGGGAGAGGCGTGAAAGAAATTCTCTACGCTTCATCCCTGGTGCTTTGTTGTTGTTTGAATTCATGTCTACCTCCTGAAGCATTAAGCACTATACAAGGTCTTTTTTTACTTTCATTTTTGAATGTCTTTAGTCACATGATAACGAAACTTGTTAGTTTATTCAATGACTGTCCATATCAGAAAACAGATAGTGCGGTAGCTGGAGATAGGCGTTCGGGCGTGGGATTCGAGTGGCCCTCGTGAGTTGGGCTGGACACCCTTATTATACATCATAGAGGAGTTCAAGTCAGACAGGGAATTTGGATAGAGCCGTCTGACGGGATGGCAGAGGCCGGGCCTGCAGTCCGTCAGCAAAGGCTTCAAGAAGAACAATAGCAGCTTAGTTGATTATTCTGGTGAAAGATGGTATTATTTCAAGGAAATGGATCGGTGTTTTATATGAGGGTGACGATATGAGTGCTTACGGGACTACTCGGCGGGAATTTTTGAAGGCAGTCGGGATCGGTTGTGCATGTGCGGTACTAGGGCCGCCTGTAAGAGCGGCAGTGAAGGAAAGCTCTTTGCCCAACATCATCATCATTTACGCCGACGACCTGGGATATGGAGACTTGTCCTGCTACAACGTCGAATGCGCATACAAAACGCCGCGACTCGACCGGATGGCCGCCGAAGGCATCCGGTTTACAGACGCCCACAGCCCTTCGACCATTTGCTCCCCTTCCCGGTACGGGCTCTTTTCCGGACAGCAGATATACCGCTCCACCGGGGCCGGCGGCGGGGCCTTCGAAGGACCTGGAGGACCGAGCTATCTGAAACCCGGCACACTTACCCTGGGCGACATGCTCAGGGAAAAGGGATACCGCACGGGCGTCTTCGGAAAATGGCATGTGGGTCTGACCTGGCTGGACAAGAACGGCAAAAGACTCGGAGGAGGCTTTAAAAATTCTCTTCTCATTGATTACGAAAAGAGCACTCCCCTCGTCGACGGCCCTAACGCGCGAGGATTCGACGAATCGTTCGTCACACCCAACTGCCCGACGACCGACCCCCTTTACATCTACATCGAAAACGGCATGGTGTCCGTCCCCGCCAGCCAGCGCCATAAGAGATCCAACCTCCCCAATCCAGGCGGCAAGTGGCGATGGGACAATGATGAGGGATGGATGGCGCCGGGATACGAGTTCGTCAAGGCGGACCTTCTCTTTTACGAAAAGACCCGCCGGTTCATAACCGAGCACCGCAAAAACAGCCCCGAGAAACCCTTCTTCGCCGTTCTTTCGACCCAGATCTCCCACGCCCCCGTGCTACCGGCACCGGAATTCAACGGGGCCACAAAGGCAGGTCCCAGGGGAGATTTCGTCTGGGAACTCGACGTCCTGGTGGGCTGGATTCTCGATCTGGTAGACGAACTCGGGATCGACGAGGATACGCTTATTCTTTTCAACGCCGACAACGGTGCAGAAACTCTTCACGTCCACTGGATGCGTCAGGACCACAACCACGATCCCTCAGGCAGATGGCGGGGCATGAAGC
>SMTZ1_10012129_pt1 | contig 17344 bp, 20 predicted proteins | sample DeeMarSWOR136_30_FD_25667 | JGI IMG/M metagenome (IMG submission 25667)
CTATAACCAATCCTCCTACAACCTGCCCACCTACAATCTACAGGCAACCTATCCAACCTTCTTCATGCCTTCCTGTTACCACCTAGTTTTTTGTCGGTTGGTTGGGTTAAATTTTAACTCCTTCCTTCCTTCCTTCCTTCCTACTAGCGCGCACTTTCTTTCATCAACATTAAGAGTCACTGATGCAATAGATTACGTCATGACCAAGATCATTATTAAGGATGAAATTCGCTCTCATGTATTAAGAATTCTATCTGGCTATTGTTTTAGAGAAAGAAAACCTTATTTCCCAGCAATATTCATCCTGAGCCCTTGGATCAGCAATGTGCAGTTGGAAATTGACAAGAGCATCTTCGCGTTAGATACAATGTTTTTTTAGTAGTTTCTTCAGTTTGTCCAAGGTTTTTTTGCTTAAAAGTGAATTATCAATGAGGTTGAGTAACTTGTCTTTGTCATAATGCGCCTTGAGTTCGCGCGCGCGGAAAATTGGATTAAGAAAGAAAAAAGAGTAGGGTTATGGGTCTGTTTCTCCGAAGTGTCTGGCTACTAGGCCCACGTCTCTCATATCGACTGTGCCATCTGGTACTCCTGTTATTGGTCCAGTTAAGTCACAGATTGCTGGCGCTGGAGGCACGGTCTGCCCAAAGCATCTGGCGACGAGTCCAACATCTCTCATGTCACATTCACCATCTGGCCAAATGTCTGGACCTGTTATGTCACCAATCATTGAAATTATGACCCAGCTGTTATTCATGCATGTATTGTCTGATGTGTCATTTTCTCCAATAACTGGAGTGGCGTATGCAAACAAATCTATGGAGAAGTAGCCTTTGAACATGGGATTATTAGGGAATGTAAAAGTAATTGTAATTTTCGGCGCGCCCGGGTTCGGGCTGGTGATTTCTTGGGTTTCAATTTCTGTCCTGTTAACGTAGAGGGTTAGATTGAAAATTTCTGTGTAGTCGCCTTGGTTTTCAACGGTTACAGTTATGTTTCCAAAGCATCCTTGACATATGACGGTCTTGGCTAACGTGACATTGGTAACAGCGATATCATGGATGCCTTCCTGGATATTTACTGTTTCATTGTAGAAACCATAGTTACCCCATTGGTTATTCTCAATTCTGGAAACACTGGAACCTGATGGCTGTATCCTTGATAGACCGAGAACACCAATAAGTGAAAAAGCTAGAAATGCTGTGAACAGTGTCCTTCTAAGCAAAAACATTCACAGATCAATATGGTTAACCTATTAATATAACACTTACGGAATTAACTTCTATTTCCATGTAAGATTTAATCTCAAAATTAGCTTATTGTTTGCGCTAGCGCGCGCGCTTAATGCAAAAAAAGCTTTCTTATCCATTTTCTCCGCTTCAATTGGAAATAACTCAAAGTATGTGTTAACATTTGTGTGCATAGCGCGCTCAGTTCCTCATTTTGTGTTCGTCTTCTTCAGCTATACAGTCACGAAGAAGATCTTGAACTGCTTTGGATTTTTTCATAACCTCACATTCACGGTTCTTCAGAATCCTCTTCTTGTTTCTTATTCTGTTTAATTTGGAGCGTGAGCGAGAACTTATCAAGATTCCCCAAATAGTGAGAGCTGCGAAAAATATGAAATTGAAAGCATCGAAGAGAAGGGCATACTCTAGTTGTAGAAAGGAGAAAGTGTATGCGATGACGGTGCTCGCTGCTGGAGCTATCACAGTAAGTGCTAAACCCGTTCTGAATTCAGCAAGTGCTGTTCTTTCTTCCGCTAGATAGTTTCTCTCTAAAGCTAGCAAAGTGCGCAATTTGGCTAGAATCTCTTGTTCCATTGGTTCAGTCAAATTTTGGCCTCTAGTGCACAGCACAATTCTATCTTATGATTTCACCGTATTCCTCATAAGGCATTATTGAGAGATATTTCATCAAACCCATGAAACCTTTGAGAATATCAGGTTCTTTGTGAAATTCTTCATGTGCCTTCTTACTTGCCCAGAAAGTCAACATTACATATTTGGTTGGTTTAACGTCGATGTTCTCATATTGGCCTTGAAGCCCACTTCCTCCATAGGATATCGTTGAAACTCTGAATACTTTTGACCCAAGAAATCCTTTTTTTCCATAAGTGATACGGCATAATTCTTTTGTCTTTTCTTCGAACTCTTGTTCAATGCTAGGCTTTACTGATAGGTAGTTTATGGCACACAGTATTGGCTTTCCTTCTTTCTTGTATTCATCAAGTGCTTCTTGTGTAATTATTGCAGCTTTGATTGCTTTCTTAGCTAAGTGTTCCATGGCTATCTTCGCCCTTCTGCCTGTGTCGCAGTAAAGAAGTATTTCCTTGTCTTTCAGAAAGTCAATGTAGTACTCCAGATCAGAGACAGGAATGTTAAGCGATCCTTTGATGTGGTTCTTATAGTACTCCTCTCGGCTTCTTACATCCACTATTAAGTTCATTAATCTCACCTTAATTATAATACTACTATTCCTTGGCTTTCATATTATAATTTGTCCTAACTCACCCGTGGCACAAACTAATCCAACGCGCGCGCGCTAAATTAGCGATAACAAAACTAATAGAGCCGTACCTTCTATCTTTTAGCACACATACGTAGACGAGGGAGAATCCCGATGAGAAAATCCCGATGAGAACAAAGGCTGTGTTTTTTGATTTGGGCAACACTTTGTACAAGTATGATAATGAAATAGAAGTTAAGGTGTTCCATAGAGTTCTCCTTTCTTTGGGAATCGCCAAATCTTTGGGTGAGATAAATATGGCGCGAGCACGTGCTGAACAAGAAGCAGAAGATCTTGACTTTGCTTCCTTGTATGGCAAGATAAGTGGTAATGAGTATTGGTATAGGTGGTTCTCACTGATCTTAAAGCATTTGGCTATTCCCAGTGACAAGATTGCTAGACTTATTTGCTCAAGGTGGTTTGACCACTTGGACTGTTCACCTTTTCCAGAAGTAAAACATGTTCTGTCGAGACTGAGACAAATGGGCTTGAAAATTGGACTCGTAACAAATGCCTATGAAGAAGAAATTTCTATTATTCTTGGAAAAGCGAACCTTGAGCTAGACATGTTTGACGTCATTGTTGGTACGGATACAGTGAAAAAGACTAAACCAGATCCAGAGATTTTCAAATATGCCCTTAACAAACTGAAGGTAAAACCAGAAGAAGCCTTGTTTATTGGAGATAGCATAAATGATGACTACAAGGGGGCAGAGAACGTAGGCATGAAAGCAGTTTTGTTAGAAAGAATGGGAAGCAAGACAAAGAGTGTTGATACAAGGACTATTAATAGCCTTGAGGAGATTTTCAATTTCTGCATCTAGTTCGAGCACGTGGAAGGAAGGAAGGAAGGAAGGGAGTTAAATTTTAACCCCAAAACCCAAAACCCAAAGTTAAATTTTAACCTCCAAATCGAACCATTAATCTCCAGTAAAATATTTAGGAGGTCTTAATAATTCTAATATTTTTCTTTCATGCATTTCCGTATTTTTCGAATAGAAGTATTCCAATGATTACAACTGAAATGCTGACTATTGAAATCATTCCCAAGTCTAGAAGAATGGTTGGATTCATCCAATCATCCTCGAAAATCATTGTTAGAGCATCAAGTAGGTAGTAGCTCGGGATGAATTTTGCGATTTGCTCAGTTGTACTGGTTATGGGCACAAAGGTTCCAAAGAACATCTGAGGAAGAATGAATATGAATGAAATGCCTGTGGCAGCTTCAGGAGTTTTGGATACTGTGGCTGTAATGAGTCCTAAACCCACTGAACTCAGTGAGAATATTGCAGTTACAGGTAACGCCAAAAATATCCCTTGAATTCCGCTATCCGGTCTGAATCCTAAAAGAAAAGCCAACGTAAAAACAACGAGCACCTGCAAGAAGGATATCAGCATATGTGTTATAACTTGACTTCCCATAAATTCGCTCGAGGTCATCGGTGTCGTATTCAATCGTCTTAATAAGCCCTCTTGCCTCTCAATAGAAAAAGACTGGGCTATTGTCATAATTACAAAAATGACAGCGTAAACAATCAACCCTGGGACCACCGAGTTTAAGCTCATGCCTACCTCTGGATCTGCAAAAGCAAATATGAAAACTATTGTGAGAACCGCAGGGAATAATAGGTTCAAAAACAGATTTGCTGGTTGCCGAATAAACTTTTTCAGTTCCATTTCTATTAGAGCCATTAGACTTTGAAGTGTCAGCTTATATTCCCTCCAATATTCTTCGACCAGTTATTTTCAAGAAGACTTGCTCCAAATTCTTGGTTTCATATTTTTCCATCAACTCTTTTGGGGTCCCTAACTCTATGAGTTTACCATAATCAATAATTCCTACTCGATCACTAAGTGCTTCTGCTTCTTCGATGTAATGAGTGGTTAGGACAATTGTTTTGTGTTGATCTTTAAGAGACCCGATGAATTCCCATGTCTTGCGGCGGGCTCGAGGATCCATTCCAACTGTTGGCTCGTCAAGGAAAGCAATCTTTGGATTACTAATCAAAGCGATTATCAGATTCAGCTTCCGAAGCATTCCACCACTGTAGCCTTTTACTTTTCTTTCACTTGCGTCTGATAACCCTAATAGTTCCAGAAATGCATCTGTTCGTTCTTCTAGTTCATCCTTGGGTATTCCATGTAGATTTCCAAAGAGCTCTATATTTTCGCGTGCATTAAGAAACTTGAAGACTGCAGCTTCTTGAGGACACACACCAATTATCGGTTTAATCTCGTCTAGATTCCTTCTTACATCGAAATCTGCGATAATGGCAGCTCCTTTTGTAGGTTCAAGTATCCCACTAAGAATGTTGATTGTTGTAGTTTTTCCAGCACCATTTGGTCCCAGAAGACCAAAAAGTTCGCCTTGCTTGATTTCAAGGTTCAACCTGTCAACAGCGGTTACATCCTCAAATTGCTTAACGAGATCCTTCACGATAATTGCAGAAACATCATCAGATTCTATCTTTTTCCCCAAAGGTTTTGTCTCAAATGTCTGGACATCTTTCGTGGACACATTCAAAGTGAGGAGTTCCAAAATGAGTGTCTTAGACCATTTCTCGGGAATATTGATTTTCTTCAACTTAGCTATCTTACGAAGTTCTTTCTCATCTAGTTGTTTGAGCACGCCCTTAATATCTGAAGACAAGCAAATCCCCGCCTACTTTGAATTCTAGTTTATTTAGAAGTAATGAACATTGTGTATTTGGGGTTTAGGGTTAAAATTCTAACGCTCGTGAATTACCCTAGCGCGCGCTAGTGAAGAAGGCTTTGCGAGAAAATTTCCAGTGCTTCCATTCCCCATGCTTCTAGATCAGGACTTAATGGTAATAATGGCAAACAAAGTGTCAGTCGATCTACATTGTTGGCTTGATACAATTGTATAGATGATTCGATCTTTTCTATTGGACCAAAAAGCCATCTATTCTTGAGTGAGTCTAACCTTGCGTCCGTAAGTCGCGGATATGCTCTTTTTAATATCTTTTTGAATTCTTTGAAATGATTATCATCTTTCCATACGAGCGCGCGCGAAACCGAAGAATTAAAGCGCGCGTGCGCTCAAGACAGCAAAACCGCAAAAGACTTTCATCCGAAGATTAGATTCAAGCGGATAAAAGACCTAATGCATGGAGATGACTGCTGCGACCACACATACTATTGGAAAGAATGAAGAGCACGCACTAATCAAGTTTTTTTTAGGAAAAGACGGAACTCTGACAGCTCTCTCCATCAATTTCCAAATATGTTAACAATACGTGCGCGCTATTATGTTTTGGAACGTGAATATTCACAAAACTTATTTACAGAAGAAAAAACTAGAAGAAAACTACAGATAAACACATGCGAGAGGAATAGAATGCCCACGAAGAGCTTCTCATGGATACCTTGTAAGCATTCTCTTCATCTCGCAGATCATTGTCGGTATTTTTCTGCTATCTAGCGTGTCTCAAATCCAAATTCTAGCATATATTGGAGTGTGCCTTTACATTTTTTCAGGTCTAGTTTTTGGGTGGCTTCCAGTAATCGAATTTCGCAAAAAAGGTAAAGTGAGAGAAGGAAAAAGCTACATTCATACCACCAAACTTGTCGACACTGGAATATACTCTATTGTTCGCCATCCACAGTATGTAACTTTCATGCTGTGGGCAATCGCAGGAGTGCTGCTTTTCCAACACTGGATTATTATCCTACTAGGTATTCCTATCTTCCCGTTGACATACATTGATCTAATCAAAGCTGATAGAGATGTGATTGACAAGTTCGGAGATGAATACAAATGTTATATGAAAAAGGTTCCGAGGGCAAATTTTCTGCTCGGAATTATACGACGATTCAGAAAGAAAGAGTGATTATGTTGGATGCTGAAACGGCTCGTTCAAGCTACTCTTGGAAACGTGACCCTTTGGTTTGGGCGTATAGTATTTTGATGTTCTTGCCAATCATACTGGTTTTTGTTTTTTACAATTGTTACAGCCTGGATTTTCTTGTGTATGCTGGTTGGATTTTGCTGGTGTTCAGTGTTGTCGTCATCTTTTTGGCTGGCGGCGAATTCCGAAAGAAAGGCGGAGCACCAAAAGGAAAAAGCATTGTTAACACTACAGTTCTCGTTGACAGTGGAGTCTACGCTGTTATCAGGCATCCGCAATATCTGTGTTTCATGATGATAGTTCTTGCATTTGTTCTAATGTCTCAACATTGGTTAAGCATAATTTCTGGAGTCACAGGCTCAGCCCTATTCTACTTAGACGTGCTAAAAGAAGAACAAGCTAATATTGAGAAGTTTGGCGACGACTACAAACGTTACATGCAAAAAGTGCCAGGAATAAATATTGTAACTGGGATTGTTAGATTGGTAAGGCGTAGAAGGAGAGAAGGCAGCTAACAACGTGGAACATTACCGATAGCTAAAGAAAAGCGCGCATATTATTCCTTGAAGTTCAAGGCTTCGGCGATTATAGCAACTTGCTTTGGACCCAGTTTCCTATTGGTTGCATTGAGTACCAAACGTTCTCGCCAACCACAATCAAGACACTCAAACTTGACAGGCAACCAACCTAAATGGCCAGCAGTATCTCCATTCATTGATCGGACTCTCCGAACCCTGACGCTCTTACAACGTGGACAAATCTGAACATCTACATACTTTTGCTTTTCCAAGTCTTCCAGAACTTCGAGCAATTCCAATAGCTTCTGGCTTTCACTTGTCCCTTGTTTGAGAAGAACCTTCTGCTTCTTCTTGCGTTTCTTTTTCTCAACCATGAACCACATCTTCTACGAAATTATATGATCTCTTAGAAATTAATCTTCTGTTCGAGCTATCAACTGTAGCGTGTGCGTTAATAAGTTTCAAAAAGCTGGATTTCCAACTACAAGCCTGTCCGCCCAAACATTCTCACCACTCTTGTTACATCGCTCATGTCAATTTCTCCATCGCCATCCAAATCACATATGGACTCATAATTGGGATCGCCTTCCTTAGACCCATAACATTTTGCCACTTTGGCTAGGTCTCGCATGTCAACGTCACCGTCACCATCTATGTCAGGAGACCAAGGCACAAAAATGATGTCAAAACTGAAAGTTGTTATCCCTCTTGCTGAAGGTGAAACATGAAGACTCTGCACAATCCTCACAACTTGCCCTACATGAATCGCATCCTCATCCCAACTCCATGAAAACCTCAAATACCGATAAGCATTTTCAGGATCCCAGTTCGCTGTCTTCAAAGCCAAAAAAAGAGTCTCATCTCCTTCATTCCGAACATAAACTCCGACTTCCCTAATTTCCCCTAGCGACACAACACCCCAATCAATCGAATACACACTCGAGCTGCAAGTATCATCCCAATAAACACCAATATAAGCCGGTTTTTCGACAGCCGAAACGTTAGATGTAAAATCCCAGAAAGAGAAGCTCACCATCCAAATAGCCAACAATGCCACAAGGAACAGAATCAAACCAAAACTCTTTCTAAATCTCAACTTCAACTGCCACCTAGAAACACTTTATTCCAGAAAATAAGACTTACGGAAATACTTGCGAGTTTTTCGGACGAAATCGTTGAGCCTCAGTTTGCAACACAAGCCTTACTTACGCAACAGAACCTGGCACTGAAAACTTTTTCTATTTGACATTATAGTGAGTGAATGAGTGGCAATTTCATTGAGGAGAGACGTAGTAGTTTCAAGAGTTTTCCCTGCATTGATATTTGTCTCTTTATGGTTAGACGGTTGGTTCTTTCCCTTAATCCTTCTCCCTTTTCTATATGTATTTTTGGTGGAGAAAAAAGATGCACAATGGCTTGGCTTCCAGAAGCAAAAATCTAAGCTTTCGATTTATCTTGGCATGTTAGTATCTGTTTTCCTAATGGTGACATATATTCCTGTTTTTCTATACTACTTCTCTTTGACAGATAAACAATTTCCAAGTGTATTTGACGTCTTTACAGATGTAATATGGTATCCCTTCTATGAGGAAGCCACCTATCGAAGCTTCTTTCTCGTACACTTTGCAGTCTTTGATTATTCAAGTCTATCCAAAAGAAACCTCTCAGTGAACCTTTTGCAGTCGCTTCTTTTCTTGTCCATTCACGGTCATCACCTAACATCAAGCACACCTCTTGTTCTGGTTCCAGTGTTCTTCTTAGCACTTCTGAATGGTTTTCTATTCTTGCGGACAAGAAACATTATTGGTTGTTTACTTTCACATTGCGTGATTAACAGCTTCGCATGGTCTTTACGGGTAATCTTGTAGACAATGTGTGCGCGTTCCAAAAAGTACAGTTAAAACAAAAAGTTGCACTTGGTACACACGTCTAGACAAGTTCGCCTTCAGCAATCATTAGAACTTTTCCACCGACATGTACATCTATTTTCTCTCCCTTATCTTCTGCCTTCAAAAGAAGCAGTGAAGGCCGCCCTATTTCGTAACCCTGTTCAACTCGAATGTTGATTCGGGATTCGCCAAAATAACGGTATTTCACTAAGTATCCAGCTAAGCAACCATTTGCAGCTCCATATCTTCTATATACTTGAAGTATTTGTCTCTGGATATTCTAACTCTCTTCAAAGCGTCTAAGGTTTTTAATGGAACTATGATAAACGGGACTCCTGTTGAAACTTCTTGAACTTCAAATTCATTGTTTATCTCTTTCACATTGAGTCCTAGAATCTTCGAAATCGATTCGGCTTCGAAGCTCTCACCAAATGTCGGCTGCAATTGCTTCATCCACAAAATGTCTACGTGTTTTCCATCATAAATGAACGTGACTGGAATTCGTCCAACTTTCAGGTTCAGCGCGATTTCTTCGATTTGCTCTTTGACAATCTTGTGCTGTATCACGAAAGCAGTCCCTAATGTTGGATGACCAGCAAAGGGCAACTCTTTTTCTGGTGTGAAAATACGGACGTCATATCCCTCGTCTCGTTTTTCATCTGACAAAATGAAGGTTGTCTCTGAATAGTTCATCTCCTTAGCAATTCGTTGCATTTCTGCACTAGAGAGTGCTTTCGCACCTCTAACGACTGCAAGTTGGTTACCCGTATATTTTCGTTCAGCGAATACATCAACTATGTAAAAAGTCAGGTTCTTCATACAATGCTCCTTCAATCAAAATGTGCGAAACTAAACCTTGAATCTGCAAAATCTCCTTTTTTCTCATCATCATTGAAGCTCCGTTGCAGGTGCCGTCTCCTCTGACTACAAAAACACAGATAGTCTTCCCAACTGCGTCTAATCTTCCGCGCACGCGCTCGAATAGCTATTGTATTGCCTTGACCTCGACCACTTCGGGTACCTTTTTCTTTAGATGCTGCTCTACTCCCATTTTGAGCGTCATTGTGGACATTGGGCATCCGGCGCAGGCTCCTGTCAATTTAACTTTAACTATGCCATCCTTAAAACCTAAGAACTCAATGTCCCCTCCATCTGCTTGCAACTGAGGTCTCAATTCTTGAAGAGCTTCCTTTACCTTCTCTTTGACCTTATCCACCATTTTTCATCCACTACTTACCAGATTTAAGCAGCTGTTATGACATACGTCATGCCTTATATTTCTTTCCTATACGCACATCTGAGTTTCTACACGCGCTTTTTCACCATACATTCTTAATGACGCCCAAGCCAGAAAGGTATATACATACTTCATTTTCAACCCAGTCAAAAACTGACTGCCCACATAATAGATCATAAAAGAACTGAGCTAAGCTTCATGCAAAAAAATCAATTTCTGTCATAACAGCTAACTTACCCATTCAAACTGGGTGAATCAGCCTCATTCTGCATTTTTTCATACATCTTCTCTAATGTCCAGCGTACACTTGACTTAATCTCACTTAACCGTTTATCACTAAGATTTTTTATCACCAATTCAAGTATCCTTTCGCCTTCTTGCACAATTTCATAAGAAAAAATCTTGTCTGACGTTAATTTTCCAGCGCTGGCTAGTTCGTTATCTTTTTCTTGCATCTTCGCTAAAACCCTTTCCACGAGAAACTGTGTGAACGGGGGAGTGTTGATGTTGAAGTATTTGTCCTCAGCTAAGACAATTCGCATCGAATTCTGGTTCATATGAAGGTCTGCTAAAAGTTCACCCGTCGCAGCCTTCAATTGAATGACTTGTTCATATTCTTCTGCCGAAGGTTGAGGAAACTGCTGAACTGGCACCTCTTCTTCTACAGGCGAAACTTCCGCTACGTCTGGCTTCTTCGCGATCTCAGCACGCTTGAACCCTTTCTCCAACAATATAGAATCCACTGCTTCAAGCATTGATCGCAACTCTTCAAGCTCACATTCTAATTCTTCAATCTTAGCCTCAACTTTTTTCTTGAAAGCTACAAACTTCTTAATTTTTCCGGCTTCCTGAGACATAGTCTTCACAGCTCTACCTTACCAAGTTTCCCCTTATCAAACCTTTGACACAGAAACCGGAAAGCATACTTGCTCAAGCGACTTTTGCGACTGCACAGTCTTCAGCATCAATTTCCAAATTGGAAATGGGTCGGAGTTTAACCTTCAGCTCTTCCTTGAGGAATTTTTCAAACTCTCGAAAGACAGGACTATCTGTACTGTTCAGTTTAAATCCGACGTTTTTTCCTTCCAATACTGGACCTAGGTTGTAGATGGCTATTCTTCTGGAAAAATCCGGGCTTTCAGAAATTGTTTTAACCAGAGTTGCTGATGGCGCTTCCGACAATAACCAAGCAGTGTGAGAAACTTCAACAACCCGATAGGATAGGCCCTGGCGAATGACACATTTTCCACTTGCAGTTATGCTCTTGAAGGATGAAGGATGAATATTCTTAGCCAAGAGGAAGTTGTGATATCCCTCTTTGGTTTCAATCCAATCGTCCTTTTCAGAGGTTTTCCATTCATGAAACTCACACGTATCCTTAAACCTTTTAAGCATCTTCGTGATCTTAGGCATCTTCATCTTTTCATCACAGACCTTCTACTAGAATTTTCTATAACAATATTCTATTACTCAACCATAGATTTAAACTTATTTATTAATTTATCCGTAAGAATATGTGATTAAGATTAGCTGAGCCGTAAATTTGTAGGTAAAAAATAGTTCTCGCCTACAAATTGACAGACTACTTTGAACGGAGATTGTTATGGAAAAACCTGAAACATTGGTACATTTTCTAACAGCAAAAATAATTAGCACAAAGCTAGTAATACTTTGCTGAGAGGGCGTTAGGTAAGTCTTGAAGTTGAAAAACAACACTACTACTTTGGATACTCTGGACTTGAAGATATTGGAGATTCTGCAAAACGATGCTAGGCAGACTTACACAGCCATAGGTAAAAACTTGAGGATCGCCCACTCAACGGTTTATGATAGAATTAAAAGGATGGAGCGGCACGGTATAATCAGGAAATACACAACTGTAATTGACGCTGAAAAGGCTGGAGCCAAAAACATAATAGCCATCATGACCATCTTTACAGATCCTAAGAAAAGTGAGAGAGTTGCAGAAAGACTATGCAAAGCCCCGCAAATACTAGAAGTGTACACATCTCTTTCCGAAGAACTTTTGATAATAGCAAAGGTTTTTGCAGAAGATCAAGAAGGTCTACACGAATTCATTGCCAGTTCAGTTGCTCCATTGCCTGGAGTCCTTAGAATACGCACATCCATAATCACAAAAAAGTATAAGGACACACAGTTTTCAATAGTTGATAACTCGAAAAAATTAACATTTATAAAAGAAACACATAATAAAAGAGGAGAGAACAAAAATATTGAATGAGAAAATGGCGTCAAGAATTCTCAGAACCCTTTCAAGAGAAAAAACATTCTACTTCTTCACTTCCATCGGAAACTACACAGGTCAAAGCGCATCCTCACTAAAAGATTTCATGGACAAAATAAACGAAGTAAACGTGAAGTCTCTAGAGTTTCACTTCTGCCGCGGAGACTTTGAAAAATGGATAGCTGAAGTCTTAGAAGACAAAGCATTAGCAGAATACATCAGAAAACTGCAACAACAAGATTTAACAGGTGATAAACTCCGCATCCAACTACATAAAACTATTTCAAAAAGATATAACCGCCTAAAAAATCAGTCTAACAATAAGCTGAATCCAACGTTCTTCTGATCCTAGTCGAAGCTTTGCAGAGGTAGACAGTAACTATCGGCTCGAAAAGAGTTGTTGTAGCTAGACTGATGGATGACGTTTTCTCATCTGCACTTAGACTGGATATTGTTAAGTTGCCAGCTTTTGATGGATAATACTCCATTCTGCTTCTGAAAAGCGGGTCACGTTTTGCAGAGTCTACAGCCTCCCTCAATGTCTCATTTTCAACAAGTAACTTGCTGAGCAATCTGACAGTTTCATTGTCTGTGTGTGAAGGTTGAACTGGCCCTGTCCATCCAATGTATGCTGCAGCCCCTTTTTTCATGAAGGCTTCTGCCATTTCTGTGTAAGTCTCACTCATGCTGTAACAACCCATAGCAATAACTATGCTTTTTGGGAAGGAACCGCCCAAGTTTTCTATGAACTTTGGTGCGATGGCAAAATAATATTCATCCTGTTTCCAAGAATAATAGCCTTTAGTCAACCAATCATTGTCCTGTTCAAAATGGTACTTACCTATGTTGTATTCTTCGCATGTAAAAAAGTCTACAATCGTCTTATCTTCTCTTGTTGCTGAGTGAGAACGCAATAGTATTATCCCGTAATTGTGTTTGGCAAGTTCCTTGTAGAAAGCAACATTTATGGTTTCACTCCTATGATAAGAGACGGTGAACCCAGCTCTTTCCAAAATGTCAGCTACATCTCCGTCTTCAGTGAAATCTGGATTCGGAAACTCCTCTCCCAGTTGATCAACTATTGCAGCTTTGAGTGAAAATTTGACTTCTTGAGTTTGCAGAAAACTGTAGAGTACAAACCCTAGAACCGTGACTACAATAACAAACAGTATCATCATCAAATGCTTATTTGAGAGCAATCTCTTATCTGACGGAACCTCTTTGCTCCTCTTCATTAATTAAGCTCCAGATATCCGTTGAACACTATATAAGAAAAGAAGAAAATGTGCTTATTCTCTCTTGCGTTTTATCAGGGTTATTACAACGCCGAATATTGCCAGAAGCACAGTGTAGCAGATTAATGGTGTCTTCGAAGCAGTCTTGGCTAACGAAACTGAATAGCCTCCAGTGGAGATCGTGCTAACGGTGACTTTAGCTATTTCTGATTGTGCAGTATCGTTGTTGTCGTCTGTGACTTCCAAGTGTACATAGTATATTCCAGTTGCGTTTGGTTTGAAAAGCCAGCTGCTTGAATTTGCTCCAGAGACAGGATCGCCGTCTAAATACCATTGATAAGTGTAGGGTGATGTTCCGCCAGTGACTGTTGAAGTGAAAGCCACGGAGTCGCCGATGAGAATTGTTGCTGAAAGGGGACTTATCGCGACTGAAAGGGGAGGAGTAACTGTAGCAACGAAATAATGGGCGGTGGCTGTGTATGGTTGATCCATAATCATGGAGATTGGGTTGACACCTGTGCCTTTTGGAGTTCCGTCAACGTCCCAATAATCGAATGAATATTCTTCAGATCCCAAGTAACTTGTGTCCGGAGCATTTAAAGTGACATCTGCATCTTCGTCATACCAGCCGCTTGAGGGTGTTGGTGCTGGAGACAAACCTGATGGATCAGTTTGAACCGTTAGATAACATTGGGTTTTCCAGTTCCATGTTATGCTTGAAGGTTCACTTATCGTGAAAACCACTGATATTGCTGCTCCAGATGTAGGAACACTTCCAGTTCCACTCCATCCTGTACAAACATACCGAACACCAGTTGGTCCAGCCCAAGGCGAAGTCACAGAAGCCGTAATAACTGTTCCATCATCAAACCAGCCAGATGTAGGCGTCGGCGAATCATACAGAGACGTCACAGTAAGAAAATACTGGGTTTCATAGTTTCCTGTTATGCTTCCGGACGTGGATACTGTGATTGAACCGCTTTGCTGAGTTGACAAACCACTAGTAGAAATCCAGACATAACGTTTAGCGTCTACCGTGACGATTAAAGGCGATTGGAAGGTGAAGTTATGAGTAGAGTCTTCGTCCCACCAGAATGAGACAGGCAAGCCACTGACGCTATAATCTGTTCCATCAACAGTTATTACAGTTCCAGCATAGTCGCCATAAACGCCAGATTGATCAAAGATAATTTCATATTGCGTCTTGTAATTGGCTGTCACGTCTTTAGCAGAATCCATAGTAATTAAAACTGGACGGTTCGTTCCAGTGGCATCGCCAGACCATTGGGTGAATATCAACTTTGTTGGACCAACAGTTATTGGGCTGTCAATGTTGAGTTGTAATAGACTGTCCTCATCAAACCAGTTGCTATAGGATGCGGCGTCAGTTGCTGTTCCTAGAACAGTAGTGTCGTTGTAGACGTTAGTGACTTCTATGCCAAGTCCATTGGTATGAACAGTCAATTCGTGCTGTGTCTCATAGTTCCCTGTAATTGTCACCGGTCCTGTTACGGTGAATGGTGATAGAGGACTGCTGATGCTGTCCAACATGAATCTTTTACCTGCAACAGTACTTGATACGATGGTATCATAGTTGTAAGTAACTGATGAGCCATCATCAGCCCATAATTCGAATGGTAGGTCGCTGAAGCTCTTCGGTGCACCGTTGACTGTTACCACGGTACTGCTAGCTGTGTTGTCTAATCCTGTATGGGAAAAAGTAATTTTGTATTGGGTCTTCCAGTTTGCTGTCACAGTTTTTGGTCCATCCATGTGGATAGAGTTGCTTTGGGCGTAGTTTGTTCCAGATGTATCTCCGCTCCAATGAGTGAATACTCTTCGAGTTTCATTTCCATGATCTACTGTGCCAGTATCTAGAGTGGCATAGGTATACATGCAATTATCATACCAACCTTCACCGCCAGGTGTGCCATATTGTGAAATCACAGTTAGATAATACTGTATCATAAAGTGGGCTGTCGCCGTGTGATTAGCATTCATATGCACAGTAATCGGGTTACCTGAGACATTAGCTCCATCAACGTCCCAATAGTCAAATCTATATTGAACGCCGGGCGAAACTGAAATGGGTGTTGGAGCTGTCAAATTTACATACGTGCAGTTGTTGTACCAGCCTTCACCTGGAATTGTTACTATGCTAGGTGGGTCGGTTTCAACGGTCAAGTATGCTTGGGAGCATTTGAGTGAAAAAACCATGTCATTATAATCTCTGTCTCCTCCTCCATACTGATTCTCAAAACCAATCAAGAACATGTCAGGATCATCCAGATTCCTGTATACCTTGGTATGCTGTTCTTCATCAGGGTTTCTAGAGGTTTCAGTGAAGTATCTGTGTTCTGGAGAAAGCATTGAAAGGCCAAACTGGTAATCAGCGGTAAATGTTTTGGTTACCGGAGGAGAAAGATAACCAGAACCGCCTTCAGGACCTGTAAAAATCATGGTATATACAGTTGTATTGACTTCATAATAGCTGAGTTCGTTTTCATCAGAGTACCCTGCAAATTCAGCGTATAAGGTAATATTGTAGGTTCCTCTTGAGAATGTTTCAACAGTTGTCTCAGCTACATTTGTGAAGCCCAAGTAAGTTAGTATGTCTGTTAGGGAAGGCTCAGAAGATTGTACCGGAATAATGTAGTAGATAGATAGAAAGAAAACGCATACAATACTCAATACTAGAGTTAACCTTATCGCAACTGGTAGTTTCAATTCTCCCTTCCCCTTTTCAGCATTGATTAATAGGTATTTAGACCAATTTAAGACTTACGGAATTATCTTCTATATAATATGACATAAAGAGTGCAACAGCGTTGATTGGAGATTTAGGAGAAAAATAGTCGAGCCTTTCATGTGTGTCATGGCTTTTCGCGTGTGTATTGGCTAGTTGCTTGGTATTGTTTTTCCGATGATTCCGCTCATTAAGGCTGGTATGATGAGTAGTATGCCAGAGGGGGAAAGCCAGTTCAGTAGCAGGGGGTTAGAGAAGTGAGCGTAGTATAGGTATATGGATGCTAGTAACAATCCGGATACGAGGTTTATTCTTGCTCCTTTTTTTATGTTGTTATTTCTCAGCATTGAGAGGCTTCCGTAGGAGAGCATTGTGATGATTATGGCAATAATTGGTGACAGGATGTAGCCTTGAATTAGTAGGTCAGAAATGAAGACAGGATTAAACATTACAAAGAGAAGGTAGAATCCGATTGTTACTGAGTTAACGACGCCTAAGAGTCCTAGTGCCACACTGATTAGGCGGATATGCTTGTATTTGTTTGATTCATTTAGTTTTGAGTTTTTTTCAGTCATATATATTCCTCAAAGAACAGTTTAGTCACTATTTTTTCGTTAGTGGCTAGTTGTTTGTTGCATAAAAAATGTGGGGGGAGGTTATCTTTTCCTCAGAATCATCAGTATAATGGCTGCTAGGATAGCTGCTATAGCTGACAGTATTGAAGTTGCGTATAGCGTGGTTGTCGCTGTTCCTTGAACATTTCCAAGTTCCAGTTCAACATCTCCAAGATGTGTTCTGATCCATGCTGTGTCTCCGTCAATATCAGTTATTGTAGATTCAATATTCTCAAGATTAGTCTGGACAGTTCCGAGAGCAGTGGCAATTTCAGCAACTAACTCGTCCTTACTGTTGACTATTACGTCAACTAAGGTTGCATTAATGTCGCTGAGATTGGTTTCAAGAAGCCCGATTTCTGAATCAATTATCGCGATGTCTCCTTTTACGTCCATCAATGTGGCATTGATAGCGGTAAGATTCAGTTTTATGTAGTTTAGGTTTACTAGGATTGTTGCTATGTCACCTTGTATTTGGGTTATTGA
>SMTZ1_10002866_pt1 | contig 17333 bp, 15 predicted proteins | sample DeeMarSWOR136_30_FD_25667 | JGI IMG/M metagenome (IMG submission 25667)
TGATCAGCCTGAACTCCTTCATTCCAATTTCGATGAGACCAGCCGTCTCGGAAGGGGCAACACGAACAGGTGAGACATTGATAAACACAAGCTTCTTCTCTTCTTCTAGCTTCCTCAAGTCCCATCCGTACTTTGACATGTTTTTCCTTATGTCCTCTGGGTCTTCATCGAGGGTAACATAAACGCCTGACTCGTTGTGATGAGTTATTCCAGCGTGCAGAAACTGTATTGCAAATGTTGTTTTTCCGCTTCCAGGCCCACCGCTCACCAGAATCGTATGACCCTTCGGCAGTCCTTTCGCTGCGAGAATTTTATCTACCCCAGGAATACCTGTTGGAACGTAATTATCCGGCATCTTAAACACCTATAAATGCTCTTATGTATAATTGAACATTAATATCTTTTAAAAGCTGTTCAAAGGAGCCATGTAAACAAGATGCCAATGAAAGAACTTGCAAATGTGAAAAGAAAGAAGCTTCTTGGCGCAGCAAAAAAAATTCACTCGCATAAGCTCATGCAAGCAAAAGGATTTGAGATCCTCGCTAGAAAGGCTAAGAACGAAAGAATCAAGCAACTTTTACTGAAAATCGGCGCTGACGAGGCTAGCCACGCAGAGTTCTGGTTTGAAAGAATCACAGAATTAGGAGGAAAACATGAAGGCGCACCTAAGACTTTCTTTAGAGACGGGAAGGTAGGCTTCATAATGCGCATCTTAGGGACAAAGGGTTTCCTTGAGTGGGCCATGATGGGTGAAGAAGAGGGTTTGCACGATTTAGCTATTCAGGCAGAAAACATTAGGGATAGTTCAACTTCGCAGGCATGGAGTAGAACGGCTTCTGATGAAAGATTACACTTGAAAAGAATGAAAACTGAAGTTTTGGGCATGGATGCTTGGGAGATACGGGGTGGCGGAGGAGTGAGGGACATGATTTTTGGCGCCAATGATGGGCTGGTGTCAACCTTGGCCTTCGTCGCTGGAGTTGTTGGAGCCATCACGAATCCCTCTATAGTTCTATTATCAGGAGTAGCAGAACTATTCGCTGGAACAATCTCAATGGCCGTCGGCTCCTATCAATCATCCAAGTCTGAGCTGGAGGTCTTGGAGAGAGAAAGTCAGAAGAAAAAAGTCAAGAAAGGAAAAACTCCTGAAGAGGAGAGAGAGGAGCTGATAAAGTTTTATGAGGCAGAGGGCTTCAAGAGAGGAGAAGCTGAGGCGATCGTCGACAGAGTAGTCAAAGAAAAATATCTGCCGTTGCAAGCGACCACAATTGAACAGTTAGGTCTTGCGCCTGAAGAGCTTGGTAACCCTGCTAAAGCTGGCGTTTTGTGTGGAGTCTCCTTCGGTCTCGCAGCCCTGGTTCCCATATTACCCTTCGTCCTCCCTATAGGTATATGGGAGGCTCTGTTAGCTTCCGTAATCGGCACCGCGGCAACTCTCTTCGGAGTGGGCGCTATGAAAACTATTTTTTCGAGGAGAAATTGGGTTCGGAGCGGTCTTGAGATGATGGGTATAGGCGCCTCCGCTGCGGCAATAACCTACCTTATTGGAAACCTGTTTTCCATGATAATTTGATTTAGCGCATTATTCTTTCATACTCTAGCACAGCGCGCGTCACTATTTCTGCGCCAACTGGACTACTTGATATCTGGGGCAGTGGGATACCACATGAGTCCCATAGGATCACGCCACCCATAGAATTTTTAGATTTCAACATAAAAAGCGCGCGACAAAAAAGGAAAGGTGCGCAAGTGACAGCTCCACCTGACTGGGGGTTCGAATCCCACCTCACCCATTATAGTTGCAACCCAGCGATTTTAGAGATTTGAATAGCCAATCCCATTATCTAAAGGAGAAAGTAGACGGAGTCAATGGCTACCATTTTTCAATGAAATCAAAAACTAAGGAATTGTCAAACACAAACGAAGCTGACTCGCCGAATATTTTTCCCACTAACCAGTGAAGAGTCTCATGACTGATAATTTGTATCGTTATTTGAAAAACATCTTCAGGATTTTTAGGCAAAAATGGATTTTCCATTACAATGACATTGTGTTTACGGCAGTAATGAGAGCCAAATTCACTAATGCTGTACTCCGCACACTCTTTCTCTCTGCAGTCGCAATACGGAGATGCTGGGTCAACAATTACTTCAGAATAAGGCAAGCAAATTCTCAATTCAGTTGCGCTTATTTTGTTTAAGCTGGATTCAGCTACTGTCGGTTTACGTGCCGTTTTAGTCAGTTTATTTTGCTCTTCCCTGATTCCAATTTCCCTATGCATGTATGCTTCAGGGCAATCTGACAGCAATTGACGTTTGCCATCCTCGAGACATCCACGACTCATATGCAACATTTCTTCCTCCAAATTTCTAACTACAGCGCCATAACCTTTGATATCAAATAATGCACAGGACCTCTTGTAGAGATTCCAAACATCATCACGAATTCGTATTAACAGCTTCACATCTCCATGAGACTTATAACCAAAAAAGAGGGGAAGGTGTTCGCGGGTGAAATCGCCATTTCTTCGGGATTATAAATTTAATAGGCGCTGTTTATTCAGTAAAATCTGTCTTAAAGCAGGTTAAATGAATGCCAAGGTTCAGACACATCAGAGACATTCTACGGTTGATGAGTGAAAAAGAGTTTATCAGGAACTTGGGAATCCTCGCGCATATTGACCATGGGAAAACCACTTTGACTGACTCTTTGCTAGCTGGCACTGGATTGCTGTCGCCGCAAGTTGCAGGTTCAGCCAGAGTTCTCGACTACCTTGAAGAAGAGCAGAAACGGGGTATCACCATGAAAACTGCCAACATCACCATACTGTACCGTGCCGCCAACAGTTCTTTCATAATCAATTTGGTGGACACACCTGGACATGTGGACTTCACGGGCAAGGTCACCAGAGCATTGCGCACCATCGATGGTGCAGTCGTGCTGGTTGACGCGGTGGAAGAGGTTATGGCTCAGACAGAACTTGTCATTCGCCAAGCGCTTGAAGAACGCGTGCGCCCAGTGCTTTTCATAAACAAAGTAGATCGCCTAATCACGGAGTTAAAATTTACGGAGGAGCAAATCCAGAAGAAATTCACTCGCATAATTGGCTTTTTTAATGATCTAATTGAAATGTACGGCGAATCTCCCTTCAAGGATAAGTGGAAATCCGACCCTGCAAAGGGAAACATTGCCTTCGGGTCGGCTCTGCACAGATGGGGCTTCACCTTAGGCATGGCGCGTGAAAAGAGCATGAAATTCAGAGCAGTCATGGATGCGTATGAAAACGCGGAGTTCGAAAAGCTGCGCGAGTCGCTTCCACTTCACGCCGCTATACTGGACATGGTTGTTAAACACGTTCCAAACCCTTTGGAAGCCCAGAAGTACCGCGTGGAAAAAATCTGGAAGGGCAACGTGACATCGGATGTGGGAAAAGCCATGACTAACTGCGACGACAAAGGACCAACAGTGGCGTGCATTACAAACGTTCAAGCAGACTTGAACGGCGATTTAATCGCAATTGGTCGCGTTTTCTCTGGGACTGTAAAAAGCGGAGACGGGGTTTACCTCGTTAACGCTCAAGCGGAGCAAGTGGTCCAGCAGGTTTCCGTCTACATGGGTGCCCTCAGGGAGCCTGTGGATCAGGTGTCAGCTGGCAACTTGGCTGCCTTGTTAGGGTTGGAAACAGTGAGAGCAGGAGAAACCATAGTTGGCCGTGAACACAAGGAGGGAACAGTTCCGTTTGAGCGCATACGATATGTTTCGGAGCCTGTGATGACGGTTGCGGTTGAGCCTAAAAACCCTAAGGAACTGTCTGAACTTCTCGCCGGCATGAAACAGATTGAAATTGAAGACCCAACCCTTGCTGTTTCGGTAAACAAGGATACAGGAGAACATCTTCTTAGTGGCATGGGTGATCTACACCTTGAAATCGCCGTAAAACATCTGAAGGCCATGCTTAGCGGCATGGAAGTCTCTGTTTCTCCGCCTAGAGTAGTTTACAGAGAGAACGCTACGGTAAAAGGCGCTGTAGCTGTAGCTTGGAGCCCCAACAAAAAGAACAAATTTACATTGCAAGTGAAGCCTATCGACGAAGAACACGAATCGAGAAGCCACGAGAACATAATTGCTGTTGGCGAGAACAAAAACGTGCTAATAGAGTCCATAGCAAAACCCGAACAGCTTCAAGACATCTTGGATTTTGTAGTCTCTGGCTTTAGGTTCGCTTGCAGGGCAGGTCCTTTGTGCGGAGAACCCATGCGCGCCGTAGAAGTTAATTTAATGGAGGTTAAGCTTAGCGAGATCTCTGAGCAGCGTGGTCCCGTTGAGGTTATGAGTGGCGTTGGCAAAGCAGTTTTCGGTTCGTTTTTATCCGCCAACCCCGTGCTGCTTGAGCCGTTTTACAAAACTGTCATTTCTTCTCCCACGGAGCTAGCAGGTCAATGCTCAAGAATCATCACTCGAAGGCGTGGAAAAATCTCCGCCTTCGAACAAAAAGGCGCCTCCACGGTAATAACAAGCTTCATTCCAGTCGCGGAGAGTTTCGGTTTGCCTGAAGAGTTGCGATCTGCCACTTCGGGTCATGCTTTTTGGCAATCCATGTTTGACCACTGGGAAAAGGTACCCGAAAACCTGGAAGCAAAGGTAATCATTGAAACTCGGAAAAGAAAAGGTTTACCCTCGGAAGTTCCTAAAGCAAATCGTTTCTTGGAGGAAAACCGGTGAAGCTTAACGCGGTTCCCTTCAACTTGGATGTCACGCTTTGTTGCGGACAAGTTTTCAGGTGGGACAAAAAGGGCGACTGGTGGTACGGCGTTGTCGAAGACCACGCCTTCAAGGTGCGTCAGACTAGCTCGGAGTTGGAGCTTGCAAAAGCCGACGAAACGCTGGTTGTGCACTACTTCGGTTTGGACGATGACCTGCAGAAAATCAGCGCCAGCATCGGAAAGGACAAACATATCAAAAAAGCTTTAAAGGCGTTCTGGGGTCTGCGGCTTGTCCGGCAAGAACCGTGGGAGTGCCTCATCTCTTACATTTGCGCCACATACAAGAATATCCCTGCCATACAGAACATGCTTCTGAACCTTTCACGAAAATTCGGGGAAAAACTGGTTTTTGATGGGTACGAATTCTTCACGTTTCCAAGCCCTGAGAAGCTAGCGTGCGCCTCGGCGGAGAGCTTGGCAATGTGCGGCTTGGGCTACCGCTCCAAGTACGTGCAATCGACTTCGAAGCGAATTTTCGAAAACGATTTTGAACTTGAACGCCTGAGACAGGTACCTTACGAGCAAGCCAAAAAGCAACTGTGCCGCTTAGCGGGAGTGGGTCCCAAAGTTGCTGACTGCGTCTTATTGTTCTCACTGGGAAAAACCGAGGCGTTCCCCGTGGACAGGTGGGTCGAACGCGTCATCCTGAACTATTATTCTCAGCAGCTTCCGTCTGAACTCGCGCGGAAACTCGCGCAAAGGGAAGGGCTTACCAACTCGGAATACGCCCAACTTAACGCTTTCGGGAGACGGTACTTCGGGAAATACGCGGGTTACGCTCAGGAGTACTTATACCACTATGAGCGGATGAACACTCAAGCTCACGGTATGTTGAAGCTGCGGAAAACGTTTAAATTAGGTTGAAAACAGCATTAGTAAAGGAAAAGTTGCTGCGGGCCCGTAGCTCAGCTAGGCCAGAGCGCCAGGCTCATAAGTGTCTCTTTGGCACTGAGGTACCTGTTGGTCGGGTGTTCAAATCGCCCCGGGCCCACTTTGTTTCGTGTTGCGATAAATTTCTTGCCCGTTAGATGAAAAACATTTCGAGGCTATGCCAATAGTGAAAGATAACATTCGGGGTTTATGGTCTGCAGACAAAAAAGCATCACTTATTTGGGAGAAAATGAGCTAGCTGATAAACAGGTAAGGTTTGGAATTCGACATTGTTTATGAAGATAGCAGATTTAACGTTGGCGAAAAATACTTCAAGGTGTACCTCTAGAACGCAATCATCAACTGTCAGGTCAGGAACAAATCCGGTTCACTTGAACTCTTTGATTATTTCGTTAACCAGCATTATTTTCGCGTTGTAGACGTTCTCCAGATACTTCAAACCTTCCTCATGGTCTTTAAGCGTGAAAGCTTCAACCCCGTCTTTGGCAACGATTATGCGATATCCCCTAAAAAAGGCGTCCGCTGCCGTGTGCCGAACACACATGTGAGTGTGCAAACCGCCCAGAATCACGGTTTTCGCGCCCTCGCCTTTGTACAAACTTCGCAAAAGCGGGTCTAAGCCTGTCTCATAGAAACCACTGTATGTTCTTTTCTCCACAACGTAATCCCCCTTGGCAGGCTCCAGTTCAGGAATCACGTGAGCGCCTTCAGTGCCTTTTATGGCGTGGTTCCCCCATTTACGCGTAACTTCCACGTCCTGCGGATAATGCGCATCATTGCTGTAGATAACTGGCACGCCTTTCGAGCGTGCAGCCTCCACTAGCCGCTTCAGATTCGGTATGATGTATTTGGTTCGCTTAACTTCCAGTTTTCCAGTCACGAAATCGTTGAGCATATCAATAACTACAACTGCAGGATTGTTTATCAAAAACAACACCTTCAAAATACTAAAGGCGAAAACATGCTATTTAATCTTGCCAAGCTACTCAGTTCTTAACGTGTACGCTCCCCTGGTGAGTTTTTTCCCGCCGCCTCTGCTTACCAGCACGGTGTCTTCTATGCGAATTCCGCCGTAGCCAACAAGATAGACGCCAGGCTCCACGGTCACCACGTTGCCTGCTGCCAGCGCATCTTTGCTTTCAGGACCTAAAGTGGGCGGTTCATGCACTTCCAACCCTACGCCGTGACCCAAACTGTGGACGAAATACTCGCCGTACCCTGCATCCGCAATAACTTTTCTGGCAGCAGCGTCAACATCCTTCGCTTTAACGTTTGGCTTCACAGCCTCGAACGCCCTAGTCTGCGCTGTCCGCACGATTTCATGGAGCTTCTTTTGCTTCTCCGACGGCTTCCCAGCAACGAACGTTCGGGTCATGTCAGAACGGTAAAACTTGTACGTGGCGCCAATGTCGACAACCACAAAATCGCCCTCCCGAATTTCCTTGTCAGAGCAGCCGCCGTGAGGGTACGCTGAGCAAACACCAGACGCCACAATAGTTTCAAAAGCCGTTCCAGAAGAACCCTGCTTCCGCATTGCATACTCAATTTCCGCTGCCACTTCATACTCTTTCATGCCAGCCGCCACTGCTTCACTAGCTACCCTCATTCCTTCACTGGTTAACTTTGCAGCTCTGCGTAAAAGTTGGATTTCGTTTTTGTCCTTAATTTTGCGAAGCTCCTGTAGGCATCGATTGTAAACTTCAAGCGTTTTTCCTCTGCCTAAAGCCTTGGATAAGGAAAGCCAGTCTTCGATGTTTAAGGTGTCTACCGCTAGTCTTTTAATTCCTAGTGCTGAAGCTTGTTTCGCGAGAATCTCTGTTAGTTTTTCCCCTCGCTGGACCAGCTCCACCTTAACTCCGCCCATTTCCGCCTGAGCCTGTGCGTAGTTGACGCCGTGAACGTAAACCTTGATTCCGCCGTTCTTTGGAATCAACAACGCGCTGGCGCTGGAAAAACCTGTGAGCCAGGTCTGGTTGGCGCTGTTAATAACTATGAACCCGTCAAACCCGCCTTTCTCAAAGGCTACCTGTTTTAAAGCGTCTATTCTTTTCACGGTGCTCGCCGAAGTAAGATTGCTGGATACTAGGTATAACGCTTTCGCCTTTCTTAGCCGCCGGTGACAACAGGCATCAGAATTAAACGGTCTCCGTCCTTAAGCTTGGTGTCTATACCGGCTAGCTGGTTAAGTAACAAGCCGTTTACAGATAAGATGTAATGCGTTTTCAAGTCGAGGTCGTTAGGTTCATAAACAGCTTTTTTAAAAGGGTCTCCGTGTTTTTCAGCAAGCGCAGACAGCAAGTCACTTACTGAAGCGTCGACTTCAAGTTCGACTTGCTCGGTCTGTTTTAAACCTAACGTTTGTCTGATGCTACCTAAGTAGTCAACTGTTACCTTCAAGAGACGTGAACCCCCAACCACGCAAGTAGTAAAAATGGCTAAGACGTTATATAATCGTTTCTTAACCAAAACTAACATCTTAACGTGCGCTGTAGCCAGAGAGAGGGGGTGCGTCAGGTTTACAGCCCACATGAAGTTGAGAGGTTGTACATCAGTTTTCTGCGTGGGAATCCATTAGGTTAATATACTTTTTATTAAAGCTATATATGCTAATAACATGTGTGAGGGGAAAAATTAGATGTTCGCTTACGCAGGTAAAATTTTACGTGTTGACCTTACAACTGGAAAAGTTAAAACTGAACGTTTGAGTGAAAAAACAGCTAAGAGCTACATTGGCGGTATTGGACTCGGGATTCGCTTGCTCATGGACAACTCGAAGCCAGGAACGGACCCTTTTGACCCGGACAACCCGCTTATTTTCGCCACTGGTCCTCTCAGCGGCACCATGGGACCCACAGCTGGAAACGGGTACGCCGTTGTTTCCAAGTCGCCTGCCACTGGCGGGGTGGGTGAGGCGAAGGCTCACGGTTTTTTTGGCCCTGACCTTAAGCGTGCCGGATACGACGCGGTTATCATAACGGGCAAAGCGCCTAAGCTGTCATATTTGTGGATTGACGATGATAATATCCAGATAATGGATGCTGAACACATGACTGGGAAGTCGCCGTATGAAACGGACATGCAGATTCGTGAGGAGCTAGGTGACTATTACATTCGGGTTTCAGCGATAGGCGAGGCTGGTGAGAAGCTGGCGCGGATAGCTTGTATTATTAACGATGAATTTCGCGCCATCGGAAGAACAGGCATGGGAGCTGTCATGGGTTCTAAGAACTTGAAAGCGGTGGCTGTTCGCGGAACAAAAGATGTTAACGTGGCAGACATGGAGGGGTTCCGGGAGTTTGTAAAGATGATTCATGAACGAATGAAGGGGCCTGCCACTAAGAAGTATAAGACGTTAGGGACGCCTCAGAACGTTTTGGTTTTGAATTCGCTCAATGCTTTGGCAACCAGGAATTTCACTAATTCTCAATTTGATGGGGCTGAAAAAGTAAGCGGTGAGTGGTTGAACGAGCATTACGTGAAGAAGATTGTGGGCTGCGCAACCTGCGGGATGCGTTGTGACCACATTGCTGTTGTGCCTGAGGGGCCTTATCAGGGTGCGACTTCGCGGCTGGAGTTTGAGTGTTTGTGGTCTATGGGTCCGCTGTGTGGCGTTGATCGTTTGGACGCAATTATTGAGGCTATGCGAATTGTTAATGAGTATGGCATGGACGGGATTTCCATTGGGGTGGTGGTGGCTTTTGCGATGGATTGTTATGAGCATGGGGTTATCACGAAGGAGCAGACTGATGGGATCGATTTGAGTTTTGGGAACGCTGAGGCGTTGATTGCGATTATTCATAAGATTGGGAAGCGTGAGGGCTGGCTTGGAAATGCGTTGGCTGAGGGTGTGGCGAAGGCTGCTGAGATTATTGGTGGTGATGCGTGGAAGTATGCTTGTCACATTAAGGGTTTGGAGTTGCCGGGTTATGATTTACGGACTTTGAAGACTGCGGCGCTGGGTTTTAGTGTGTCGTTCCGTGGGGCTTGTCACTTGCGGAATGGCGCTTACTCGCCTGATGTAAAGGGCAAAGTTGATCGTTTCAAGATTGAGCCGGGGCGAGGTAAGATGATAGTGAAAGACGGTCATATTTACAATGTGATTGATTCGTTGATAGTGTGCAAGTTTTCGAGGGGTACGTATTATGATGGTAACGATGATTTGGCGAAGTATTATACGTTGGCAACGGGGATTCCGATGACGGCTGCTGAATTAGACAAGGATGGGGAACGTATTGAGAATTTGGCGCGATTGTTTAATATTCGTGAGGGTAAGGGCACTCGGAAGTTTGATACGTTGCCTTGGAAGATTGAGAATGCTCCTGTTCCTGAGGAGGGTCCTGCAAAAGGCATGGTTGTCAGTGAGGAAGAGTTCCAGCGGGGGTTGGATGATTATTATACGGCGCGGGGTTGGACGAGTGATGGTATACCAACGGTTGAGAAGCTTGAGGAGTTGGAGCTTGGTGAGTACGCTAGCATTGTTAAAGGAGGCAAGGCCTGATGGTGCGCCCTCAAGACCGAAAATTTGTTTCAGCTGATCCTGAAAAATGCATAGGCTGCCTAGTCTGCGAATACGCTTGTTCAATGACGAAAGAGAACACGTTTAATCCGACGAAGTCGAGGATCCGAGCTTTGCGGTTGGGTCCACTTAACAATCTTGCTGTCACGTGTCGACATTGTGAGGACCCTGCTTGTGTTGCTGCTTGTCCGAGAGACGCGTTGTCTCAGGAGGAGGACACGGGGATAATCATGGTTGACGAAGACGCTTGCAACGGCTGTGCATGGTGCATTAGTGCGTGTCAGTTCGGTGCTATGATGATGCATCCTGAGAAGAAGGTGGTTTTCACGTGTAACAGCTGCAAAGACGAAGAGGATGGCCCACAGTGTGTGAAGTGGTGCCCCGAAGAAGCGTTAACTTTCGTCACGGCGCAGCAGCTTGCCCAGAAATCAAGGATAAGCGCAGTTAGAAACCTGTTCCAAGAAGCTAAAGAAAAGAAAACAGCAAGCAAATAACGTCAGTAACCGAGCCTGTTTGAGCGTCGGTTTTTCCTTCTCTTTTTGTTTTGCTTTTTTTGGCGTAGCCTAATTGTTTCGAAAATGTTTATATATAACAACGTTATATACCGTTATCATCCGCGAATCAGCGGAAACAGACGAAAAGGAGAATAGAAATTGCCCGCGCCAAACAACAACACACAACCCCCTCTTTTAACCCCAATCAACCACGGCGCGGGAGGAGCTGAAAAGGACTCTGAACGGAAACCCCATTAATTACCTAAGTTGCGCCAAGTTTTAGGTTCTTTTTTCTCCTATATTTCTGCCGTTCAGAGCCCCCAGCAATCCCTTTAACGCAATTAAAAAACGGGTTTTCCAGCGTAATCGCCTACATCGAGGCTATTCTCTAAACCAATTTACATTGGATAGGAAGTATATTTACGTCATTTTGTATCCTAATAGTGGCTCGATGCAGAAAACCAAAAAGTGATCTAGCGCCACAGTGTTGCCAAGAACGAGGGAGGTTGCTATCGGCACAGAAAAAGCCTGATAGCACGCAGAAAATAGCACTTGCAGGATTCCATACAGTTGTGTATGTGCAAGGTTGTTATATCTTTTCAACGCGGTTAGTACCCGCGAATAAGAATTTGGGAAAGTTAAGGAACCTTGGTTCCTTCATTTCTTCTTGGCTTCTTGAAAGAGTTTCTTCACTGCTCCGATTCTTGCTTTCTGTGCCAACACGTCGCTTGTTACTACAGTCAAAGCTTCTTCGGGGCACCACTTCACGCATTGTGGCTCACCCTCATCCTTGCACAAGTCGCAGACGTGAACAACTTTGGTTTCTGGATGCAGCATTATCGCGCCGTAATCGCAGGCCTCAATGCACCATCCGCAGCCATTACACTTGTCTGGGTCCAGCATTATGGTTCCTGTTTCCTCCGACTGAGTCAAAGCGTCACGGGGACACGCAGCCACGCAAGGTGGATCCTCACAGCGCCTGCATGTAACCGCCATGTTCGCCAGCTGATTCACACGAACCACGCGAATCCGTGACTTCAACGGATTAAACGCTTTTTCCTTAGTCCATGAGCAAGCATACTCGCAGATCTGGCAGCCCACACACTTGTCCGGGTCAGCTGAAACAAACTTCCGCTCATGAATTTTCACCAATTCCATCTAAGCCTCCTGCTTCCCCTTAACCACACTTGTTAACCCTTCCATGTCCAGCTCCTTAAGCTTGGCGGCGGTCGGAACGCCTTCTAGCGTCCATCCACGAGATATGTAGTAATCGTCCAGAAGCAGGTTCAGCTCCTTCCGTGTCACCACTGCACCCTGCACAGGACCCTCATCTGGAATCGGCACGTTCATAACTTTCCATGGCAACGTATCATCCTTCCTGCCCAGGCCTTCCCTAATGTTAATCAAGCGGGCAACCGTGTTAATCCGCTCACCACACCGCTTCAACTCTTTATTGGACATTTCGATGCCGGTGACCACATTGTACAGCTTAGCCATCTCCTCCAAACCCTTATAGTAAGTGCCTCTTGAAAACTTGCATATAATCAACGAGTCAATCACCGCATACATGTCCTCCATGTCCCTGACCATCTTGCCTCTGCCCTTCTCCGCCTTCAAACGGTTCACCTTGCCCTTAACGTCAAAAGCATAAGCTCCGTGCCTGTTGTGATCTGCCCCGCGGAAGGAAACGGCGAAACCCAACGCCGCAGTTTTCAGACAGCGCAAATCGTATCCTGTGACCTCTAAGCCTTTAATGTGCTGCGCAAGTTTTTCGGCGCCTTTGCCTATTTTTTTGGCTGCGATGCGTACCCCTTCGGCAAGAATATCACCTATGCCTTCGCGTTTGCCTATTTTTTCTATAAGTTGGATTAGCGCTTCTGAGTTGCCAAAATTGGCTTCTATTCCATCGAGGTCTTTCTTGGTTAGGATGCCATTTTCGTAGCAATCCATGGCGAAGGCGGCTATGACGCCTGTGCTTATGGCGTCCATGCCGTAGTAGTTGGCCAGTTCCATGGCTTTTATGATAGTATCTAGTCGGCTGATTCCGCAGTAGGGTCCCATTGCCCAGAGAGTTTCGTATTCCATGCGGGTCATGGTGCCTTTGTAGGGTCCTTCTGGGATTACCACTTCGTGTTCGCAGCGCATTGCACAGCTGTTGCAGCCTATAATCTTGGCAACGAATTTTTCGTTGAGAACTTCACCACTTACTTTTTCAGCGCCATCGAAATGTGCGTTGTTGTAGTTACGTGTGGGCATGCAGTACAGCGCGTTGTGAACGAGGACGTTTTCCGGTGTGCCAAGAGTTCGATATTTCTTGGTGGCTGGTCCTTTCATACGCTCGTGGAATTCTTGCACCATGTCCATGAACCGGTCGGGTTCGGCTGGAATTATGTCGTGTGTTCCGCGGACTGCAATGGCTTTTAGGTTTTTGCTTCCCATGACAGCGCCTAAGCCTGTGCGTCCTGCGGCTCGTGTTTTTTCGTTTATGATGCAGGCGATGCGTGTGAGTTTCTCCCCAGCTGTGCCAATGGCGGCTACGCGGATGTAGTAGTCGTCTAGTTCGGTTTTGATTGTGTCTTCGGTTTCAGAGGGGGATTTGCCCATAAGGTGTGAAGCATCTAGAAGTTGCACGGAGTCGTCGTCGACCCAGAGGTAAGTCGGCTTTTCCGCTTTGCCTTTGAGAATGATGGCATCGTATCCTGCTCGTTTTAATTCTGCGCCGAAAGTGCCGTGGGCGACTGCTTCGCCGATGGCGAATGTTTCGGGTGATTTAGCGACGAATGCGTGACCGTTACCACCTGTAGGAAACATGGTTCCTGATGTTGGTCCGAGTGCGAGTATAAGGGGGTTGTCGGGGCTGAGGGGATCTGTATTTGGTTTGCTGTTGTCGAGCCAGAGGCGCATGCCTAGGCCGATTCCGCCGATGTACTTTTTGGCGTATTCCATGTTTAGTTTTTCTGTTTGGGTTTTTCCTGTTTTCAGGTCGATGTGAAGAATTTTGCCTGCGTACCCGTGCAAAACGTTTGTGCCTCCAGTTTGTGAATTTATTAGTCCGTTGAAAACTATATTAACTTAATGGGTTTTGTTGCTGAAAGTCAATGAGCCACTACATCTGATTTGCGGGTGGCGACTGTTGAGAATTTTGGGGAGGCAAAAGAGGTTTTCCTGCCTGCGTGGCAGGGTTTTCATGTCTGGTATTTTCTATTACTCGGAACAGCGCGCGCATCGGATGCTTCAATGCTGCAAATATTTTTTCATACGTGTCTGCTTCAGCCAAAACCGCACTTGGTACCTCTCTTCAACGAGATAGTGCATAATGTTTTCGTGAAGAAAAACTGGACAAAACCCGCTTCGAACAGTGCCTTAAAGTACACGCATAACAATATTATTTGTATGGCGAGACTGTACTTTCTGGGCGGGGAAAATGTAGCGAAAAGAGATGCAGCGGAGATTAATGATGCTGCCTTCCGCGACGCGAGTGAAGCACCAGCCGTTGTGGTTTTTGCTTGGGCGAGTGGATCGTTCGATAAGACGTACAAGAGCAAGAAAAGGTTATTCGACTACTTCAAGAGCCTCGGCGCGTGCAATGTTGACTTTGTAGATTACAGTGATACATACGAGGAGATTAGCAGGAAAGTCGAGTACTCCGACCTGATTTACCTTCCAGGCGGGCTCGCAAGCGTCTTGGTTAAGCGATTGAAAAACAAGAACGTCGACACGCTGCTGCGTGGTTACGACGGCGTCGTGGTTGGCAGGAGCGCAGGTGCCTTAGCACTGGGCAAAAAATGTGTGGTCACAAAAAACCGACGCCACCCAACATCCCAGATGATTTGGGGCATCGGACTTGTGAACTTCAGCGTAAAAGCCCACTACAAACATTCAAAAGACAACGCCCTGAAAAGGCTGTCGAAACAAGAAACGATATATGCGATACCTGAACGCTCCGCGCTTGTCTATGAGAAGGGCTGCCTCTCATTTATGGGTAACGTGTACTTGTTCCAGAACGGAGAAAAAACCATCGCCGACTAAGAAAGAAGCACCAGCTTTCGGTAAGCTTCATTTATAAATTATTGTTGCATATTATACGCTTGAGGTTGATTGTTTGCTTTCCGCATGTGTTTTAATAAGAACCACGCACGGCAGATTTGAAGATGTTGCCGAGTTCCTAGGTAAACTAGAAGGCGTTAAACGAATCTTCCCGACTCTTGGAAGATACGACGTTGTTGTAGACCTGGAATCTTCAGACCTTAAGGCTTTAGATGCAACAGTGTTGAAAATGGGAAAATTTGCCGGTGTGGTGTTCACCGAAACCCTCGTGGAGATAAAAAGCAGAGGTGAAAACTGATGCTGAACGCTTGCATAGTGTTGAAAGTCGTGCCAACCAAAGCCCCATCCATATTATCCGGAGTCAGGGGAGTCAGTGGCGTAAGAAAAGCGTACTTCACGTACGGAAGATTCGACATAGCCGTTTTCGTCGAGGTGGCGGATTACAAGGAGCTAAGAGCAGTCACCACAAAAATAAACAGCATTGAAGGAGTCAGGAGCACTGAAACGCTACCTGAAGCCTAGTAACTTGTAGACCCCCTAGTGGGATGGGGCAATTCTCACCGATTTAGACAGTCAAAGCTATCGCGGTATTTTTATTAGAGCAGACCCTATGGTTTTCTTCTATAATGTGCTGATTTGCGAAGAGATGACCGACTGTGAGCAATAGATGTGAAGTATTAGTGATAGGGGGTGGCATAATTGGTTGCGCTATCGCGAGAGAAATATCAAAATTCAAAATCGAAACAGTTTTGTTGGAGAAGGAAACCGACGTGGGTTCTGGCGTTAGTAAAGGTAACAGCGGAGTCCTTCATACTGGTCTTTACTATCCGAAGGGGAGTTTGAAAGCTAAACTATGCGTTGAAGGGCGGTTGATGTTTCCAGAGTTAGCGAACCAACTTGATGTACCCTATGAATTCTGTGGAAAATATGTAATTGCTCGAAAAGAAGCGGAACGGGAAGACTTAGAAGGATTAAAAGCCGTGGGTGAAGGAAACGGAGTCGAAGGATTAACCATAATTTCTGGGGAAGAACTGAAAAAGCGAGAACCTCACTTGGACGCTCTCTATGCGTTATATTCTTCCGTGGCCGGAATCTTTCCTCCTTACCTGTTCACAATTGCTTTGGCTGAGAATGCCTTAAGCAACGGCGTGAAAATTCACGTCAACACGCGAGTATCTTCTATAAAACAAGTGAACAGCGTTTACAAAGTGAAAACAAATCATGGGATCTTTTACACGGACATTGTTGTAAACAGTGCAGGTCTCTATGCAGACAGAATCTCCGCCATGGTAGGCATTGATGATTACAAACTCTACCCCTGCCGCGGTGAATATCTCATCCTCGACAAGAATTGCCGTAACTTAATCACTAGCATGGTTTACCCAGTACCCCCAAAAATCGCAGGAGTCTTGGGTGTTCATCTCACGCCAACATTGAATGGAAACATATTGATTGGACCTAGTGAAGAATTCATCAATGATCGAGAAGACACAAAAACAACCAAAGAAAAGATTATGCAATTAATTGAGGGGGCGAAGATTTTGCTTCCATCCATTCCCCTAAACCAAGTTATTTACGGTTTTTCTGCGGTGAGGTCTAAGATTACTCCGCCAGAAGAGAAAGGGTCTCGTGACTTCATCATCCGAGAAGACGTTGAAAACTTTATAAACCTGATCGGAATGGAGTCACCCGGTCTAACTGCTTCTCCTGCCATCGCGAAATTGGTTGTTCAAATGATTAAAAATAAAGTTGACGCGGAAGAAAAAAAAGATTTTAAGCTCATCCGAAAGAGAACAACTCCTTTTAGCGAAGCATCAAAAATAGAGCAAGCTTCTTTGATTAAGGCAGATCCCGCGTACGGTGAAATTGTCTGTAGATGTGAACATGTCTCCAAAAGGGAAGTCTTAGACGCGTTAGGCAACCCGATTTCAGAAAAAACGATTTCCGCCGTGAAATATCGCACCCAAGCGGGTATGGGTCGATGCCATGGGGGCTTCTGCTTGCCCAAAATTGTGGAAATTCTAAAAGAGGAATATGGGGTGGCTCCTAGAGATATCAAGTTGAAGAATTTAGGTTCGCGTCTGTTTATCGGTGAAACTAAAGACCTGAGGGGGAGCGAAGAAAGTGGAAGAATTTCCGTCTCGAAATGTTGATTTGGTGGTTATAGGTTCTGGTCCTGCTGGGCTGGCCGCAGCGATCAGTGCTAAGAAAAATGGTGTTCAAGATTTGGTCCTTGTTGAAAGAAATGGTTGGCTTGGCGGCATCCTTCCTCAGTGTATTCATGACGGATTTGGTCTTGAACTTTTCAAAGAACAATTAACTGGTCCAGAGTACGCTCAGCGGTATATCGATGAACTGAAAGAACTGAGCATTCCGTTTATGCTTAACAGTATGGTGCTTGAGGTTACTCCTGAAAAAAAGTTGTTTGTAGCCAGTCCAGAGGGGTTGTTTTGTTTTAACGCTAAAGCGATAGTTCTTGCCATGGGGTGTCGTGAACGGACCCGTGGACAGATTTGTATTCCGGGGACAAGACCTGCGGGAGTGTATACTGCTGGGGTCGCCCAGAACCTCATTAACTTGAAGAATGCGATGGTTGGAAAAGACGTGGTTATTCTTGGTTCG
>SMTZ1_10018770_pt1 | contig 17331 bp, 21 predicted proteins | sample DeeMarSWOR136_30_FD_25667 | JGI IMG/M metagenome (IMG submission 25667)
CCAGTGTGGAGGATTCGGAGGGATTTTTCAGGTACCTCTTAACCTCTATCTCGACGTATCGATGAGTCTCTGCTGTTGCTTCCTCTTCTGTGATAGATATTACTGTCCCAATTACTACAGTGTCGGCCTCCCTCCAAAGTTCCCCATCATCGATATGTCTGTAGGAGCCTGAGCAGATTGCAGTCGAGGCTAAGACAAGACACAGTATTGAGATTAGTGAAGCGTTTCTCAATTGCATTTACAATTATATATAAGTGAAGATCGAATATATAATCCTACATTTTAGAACAGATCCGTAGATGAAGCCCCAGGCCTTTTAAGTTTTATTAGATACTTTATAAAATTTTGATAAAACCTTTTCGAAGGCGATTTTTTTCGAATAACAAGGAAATGAGCATAATATCTTTCACATGATATACAAGTAAAATCTAACATCGGATAATTAAGTACGTATATCTATCAATACCGTATACACGTCTTTTCATCCATCAAGATTTTCACGACAATACATAAGCATTGAACATGTCTCGTAGCAACCACATGACTAACTATTTTTCCAATATGTCTAATGTCCACATTTGTCTATGTTGAACAATCTGAGTAAGAATGTGTTTTACTTCAGAGGTATGTACATCGAGCTCCTTGAGGCCCCTATGCCTGGGCGCCCGTGGCGGACCGGCTGGTTCGTTATGGCGTACTCCCCGTCCCTATCATCTCAGGAAGGATTATCAGGTCCCTGGCGTGGGTCTTTAACGGCTCTTTGTCCGGGGATCGCGTTCTGATCTTCTCGATGAGTATGCGCTGCTCCGGAGTGAGCCCCCTCCGTAGGCTCCGCCGCATCCTCGACGGGAGCATCCTTATGAACTCGTCCATGGAGATGGACCTGAGCTCTTCCTCGGTCAGGCCCCTGTATAGGAACTCCTTAGGCATGCAATCAACCTCTCAAACCACGCTCCATTATATAAGGGGTTGGGCTACCTCCTCCTCTGCCTCTTCTTCCTCCCCGAGCTCCGGGCCGCGATGAGCCCGACCTTAGCGCCGGGCGGCGCGTTCCTGCTCACCGTGGTCGAGCTCCCTGGGCGCCTGTGGCGCCCCCCTCCGTGGGGGTGGGACGCCGCCGTCATCTTTATCCCCTTGGTGACTGGGTACACCTGCCCCTTCGCCCTCTTGTGGTGGTGCTTCTCACCTGCCTTCATGAAGGGCTTCTCCCTGCGGCCGCCGCCCGCGACTATGCCGATGGTCGCCCTGCAGTCGTCGTTCACCTCCACGCTCCTTTTTGACGGAAGCCTCAGAACCGTCCCCTTGGCAGAACGGGAGACCACCGTAGCGAAGCTCCCCGAACTCCTCGCCAGCCTCCCGCCGTCGCCCGGCCTCAGCTCGACGTTACAAACCATCGTGCCCTCGGGGATTGAGCCGACGGGGAGGACGTTGCCAACTCGGAGAGGCGCTTCCCGGCCCATCGTCACGCTCTGATCGATGGAGACTCCCTCTGGGGCGGCTATGTAGTATCCAGTGCCGCTCTCCAGCTCGATGTAAGCGAGGGGCGCCCCGCGCCCGGGCTCGTGCAGGAGGTCCCTGACGAAGCCGTTCTGGCCCCCGGCAGCCTGCTCCGGATACCGGATGGGGGCTATCTTCCCCGTCTTCTTCGCCCTGAAGGTGGGCGTGCCCCTCCCCCTTCTCTGGACCCTGAGCTTCTTACCCATCCTTCATCCCTACAGTATGCCCAACCTTATCGCCAGGTCCGAGGCGTCGTAGCCCTCCTTGAGCCTGACGAAGGCCTTCTTCCCGCCCAACTTCGTTATGAGGGTGTTCACCTTCTCCGCCTCGACCCCGTAGAGCTCCCTGATGGCCCTCGATATGTCGTCCTTGTTGGCCCGGCGGTCGACCATGAACACGAGCTTGTTCTCGTTCTCGATCGCGTAGACGGACTGCTCCGTCATCAGCGGGTAGAGGATGATCTCGTGGGATTTCACCGCATTTCGCCCCCCCAGATCTCGTCGAGGGATGTGAAGGCCGACTTCGTCCAGACCACGAGCCTTCCCGGATGCGCCCCTGGCGCCAAAATCTCTGCGTTGAGGTCCTCGACCCTGACCACGTCGACGCCGGGGAGGTTCGCGGCCGCCTTCACGATGCCCAAGTCGTCTGCGACGACTATCAGGGGCCCCTTGCCTATCTTCCTCCTCCTCCCGCGGGTCTTCCCCCTGCCCGCCCTCGTCTTCCTCCTGTCGGCCCTCTCGACGTCCGGCCAGACGCCGAGGCTGACGAAAAGTTCCCTGACCTCGCTCGTCTTTGAGATGGACTGGATGTCGTCCTCGACTATGAGGGGCAGCGTGCCCACCGATCCGATGGCGTGGCCCCTGCTGGCGACCGTCTCCCTGTCTGCCGTCGCGGCGATGCCGGACTTGATGGCGAGACGCCTCTCCTTCTTGTTGATCTCCTTTCTTATGACCTTCTCCGACCTCGGCGGGAAGGCCTGGTGCCCCCCGACCGTGCTCACGCCGAAGGCCGCCCTGCTGCTCCCCCTGAGACGTGGGACCCTCGAGAGCCCCCTCCCGACTCCCCACGACTCCGCGGTCGTCCTCTTGCCGGCTCTTGGGTCCCTCCCCTGGGGCTGGAACCCGTGGGACTGCTGGGCTATCACGGCCTTCTTTATCACGTCGGGTCTGAGGGGTGTCCTGAAGACCTCTGGGAGGGCCAACTCCTCGACGTACTCGTTGTTGGCGTTGACGACCGGCACGCTCATCTCAGCCCTCACCCGCCTGCCTCAGGAACTCCGTGTTTACGTAGGTGACCTGCGGGGGCTCCTCCGGGTATCTTGAACTCCTAGCTGCCTTCCTCAGCTTTATGAGCCTCTTCGGGGGGCCCATCACGCTTCCCTTCAGGAGTAGGTAGTCGCTCGTCACCACGCCGTACCTGTTGAAGCCGCCCGGGGGGGTTACCCTCTCGCCGTCCGAGCCCATCAGCAGGATGCGCTTGTTGCGCTCGGTCCTGTTGTGGAAACCCATCTGCCCCGCTCTGGGGACCCCGTGCATCACCCTCCTCGGGGACCACGGGCCTATAGACGCCACTATGCCCCACCTCTTGACCGGGCCCTGGAATCCCTTGCCCTTGGTGACGCCGATTATGTCGATGGACTCCCCTATGTAGAAGACGTCCGAGACGCCCACGGCCTTCCCGAGCAAGCCCTTCGCGTACTTGAGCTGCTCCTCGATCGACCCCCCGCCGACGGCGATCTCCATCAGATCGGGTTTCTTCTTCGACAACCCCGTGAGACGGGGCTGGGTGGTGGCTACCACCCTGAGCTGGGCGATCTGGTTCATCTGGGCCTCGATCTTCCTGAGGCCCTCTTCCAGACTACTCCCGCCGTGTGTCTTGATGCTTCTGTAGATGTCGGTGGGGAGGTCGTCCTCCCACGCCTCCGTCAGGGCCATTAGGCCGTCGTGAGTCATCTCGTAGGCCCTGATGGCGACGACGTTCATCGGTGGCGTGTCGATGACAGTGGCGGCGTTCTTCATCTCGTTCCCGAAGTCGGGGGAGCGGTCTCTGTCTTCGATGGCGAAGACGTGGGTCATGCCCGCCTTGTACCCCGCGAAGCCCAGGAGCCGGGGGCCGTCCTCGGGTTCGGGCCAAAAGTTTATGCTGCCTTCTATCCTTTTGGCCCTTCTCCTCGGCGAGAACGCCCTCGAACCGCGCTTCGGTGACCGTACCCTGGGCATGCAGGAATCACCTCGTCTCTGAATGCTGTTATGATTCACTGCGTCCAAAATTTAAAGGATTCGTATTTGGCGAAACCGAGAATAATCGGTTTAAAATCACTCTAGGGAGCGTTTCTGGAGATTCTGGTTTCCGTTAGCCCTTCTCCCGGCTTTTCCTTCAATAAAAGAGCCAGTGGTATACCTAACAGGTAGGAAGCCGCCGAGACGAGGAAGGGGGCCATGCTTCCCTTTACGCTGTAGAGGTATCCCGCGATTAGGGGGCCTACCGTGAAGCCGAGGCGGACCCCCGTCATCCTGACGCCGAAGGCCGAGCCCCTCAGCTCCGGGGGCACGTGGTCCGACAGGAGGGCGAGGGTCGCGGGCCATGTCATGCTCCACAGGCCGAAGGCGACTGAGTTGAGGACCAGGAGCACCACCCAGTTGTCAATGAGTGGCCAAACGGCGTAGAGGAGCGGGATCGGGGCCACGCACGCGACTATCATCCTCTTCCGCCCGTACCTGTCGGCCAACCATCCGCTGGGGACCTGGGTGACCAGGGTGAGTACACTGGAGCCCGTGAAGAAGAGGCCTATGTAAGACGTGGAGAGACCCATCTGATTCTTGAGGAAGATGGGCAGTACGGTGTTCACGCCCCCCTGCCCGGTGGTCATGGCCAGGTGGAAGACGAAGAAAAGAACTATGAAGCCCAGGTACTTCGGGCCAAGGAGGGAGCTGTCCCTGGGCTTATCCGAGGCCTCAAGTGGGATGCTCTCCCCCTCGCTCAGCAAAAGTGTGGGCAATAGACTGACCACCATGATCCCTCCAGCGACGTAGAACGAGAGGCCCCAGCCGAAACTGTCTACGATGTAACCACTCAGTGTCGGGGCGACGATCCCCGATATGGGCCAGGCCATGTTCATCAGCCCGAACAGGGTCGCGCGATTCTGAGGGGTCGCGCTCTCAGCTATCATCGCCATCCTTGCGGGCACAAAGAACGAGAATGCGACGTTGAAGACCATGTAGAACGGGGTGACCATCCTCCAATCCCCCATCGAGGGCATTATTGCGGGCGGGGCCGCCGAGAGGACCACGCTCATGAGCAGCATCCTCTTCTTCCCGATCCTGTCGATGAGAAGACCGCTCGGCAGCATCAACGCGGTGGCTGCCACACTCGCCAGGGACACGACGAGGCCGATCTCCATCTCCGAGGCGCTTAGGCTCTCCAGGTAGAGGGGGAACAGGGGCCCTATGAGCTGGTTCGAGAAGCCCACGGCCAGGTTGAGGGCGAATAACAGCCAGAGGTTCCTGTCCAGACCCATCATGTTCAGGTAGCCTTCAGAAGAGAAGAGGGAGTAGTTAAAGAATCTTACCCGGCTCTAGAGTTCTAACCGGAGCTAGTCAGGTCCTATATCTAGCGAATAAATATGCAATTCGAAGAAACGGATGAGAGATTTAAGTTCAGATAATGTTTAAGGGGGAAGCCAGCCCTAGATCTCCCATGGAACGATCGATAGAGGCCGGGTTCTGCGTCAACTGCGGAGGTTTTATCCGCCCGATTTTGAATGCGGGCCCCAGCCCCAGGACCGGAAAGAGATTCTGCCCGGATTGTGGCGTTCAAGTCTGGACCCTATGCCTATGTGGGAGGCACCTGAGATACGACGACCCGGCCTGCTCTGAATGCGGAAGGCAGAACCCGATATTCCTGAGGGAGGTAGAAGTAAGGGTATAAGCCGAACCTTTGAAAGACTGAGAATTACCTATTCTGAATCGTCTGACCCTCTAGCGGGGTATGGGCAGATATCGAAGAGGAAACACACCACACATCGCATTTTGGTTTCTGAGCCTGACATATCTCTCGCCCGAACCGGATCAGGAGGACGTGAACGTCCTCGTGCCTGCCACGCGGCGCCACCGCCTCCAGGGCCCGGCGCACGTCGTCGTAGGACGTCTTCTGGGGCACGAGCCCCAGACGCTTCGTGATCCGGAAAATGTGGCGGTCGACGGGGATGATCTCCCTGCCGGCGTCGAACATGAGAAGGACGTCGGCGGTCTTCTCGCCCACTCCGGGGAGGCCCATCAGCTCCTTCCTTGCCTCCGGATACGGCTTCTCAAGGACGGGTGCGATGTCACCGCCGTACTTGTCAATGACAGCCTCGGCCAGCCTCATCAGGGTCCTACTCCTCTGGTTGTACATTCCTGCAGGGCGTATAGCGTCTGCTATAGCATCCACGGGTGCCTCAGCCAGGCCATGGGGTGTAACACCTATTGCGGATTCCAAGCGTCGGTACGCCGTAGCCTCGTTTTTATAGTTGGTGTTCTGGCTCAAGATTGTGCGCACCAAACTCCGGAAGGGATCCCCGGTCCTCGGCCGCCACGTCCTCTCGTAGTGGTCAAGCAGTCGCCCTAGGGCCTCCTCACCCCGGCCCAACTGCCTCAACCTTCTCCTCAATCCTCTGCTGTGGAGGATGATCTTTTAGCGAGTTGAGTCTGTCCAATATGAGCTTCAACAGGCCGTTCAGGTTGGTGCGCTCCTTGGCGGAGACCATCGTCCACGGGAGGCCATAGTGGTCCAGGCCCAGCTCCTCCTCAAGGCTCTCTGCTGCACCGGGGGCTAGGTCCAGCTTGTTGAAGACGACGACGATGCGCTCCCTCGGGATCTCGATCTCCCTCAGGAGCCTTATCCCCTCTGCGAGCTTTATCCGGAGGGTGAGTAGGGGGTCCGTTACCTCGAGGAGTAGGATCACCAGGTCGGCGCTACGCATATCCTCGAGGTTGAGCTCGAAGCTCTTGATGAGCCTCGGGTCAACGTCTATGACGAACCCGATGGTGTCTATGAAGAGCAGTGTAGTCTCTGTGTCGATGAACCGACGCTGGTACTTGCTACTAAGGGTCGTGAAGGGGCTATCGCTTACAGGCTTTGAGTCCCCCGTCAGTGCGTTGAAGAGGCTCGTCTTCCCGGCGTTGTAGTAGCCGGCGATGCAGATCGTGGGGTAGCCCAGTCTCCGCCTCTTCCTGATCCTCTGCCGGCTCTCCTTGACGAGACCTTCGATCTGCTCCCGTGTCTTGGCCTGCCTCCTTGTCAGCTCCCTGAGCTGGCTGTGGAAGGCGTACTCGCCCATGCTCCTGAAGAAGGGCCTGTCGTTGTGGTACCTGAGGCTCGCCTCGAGCTTGAAGAAGGGGGCCAACTTGTCCAGGCGGGCCGCCTCGATCTGGAGCTTGCTCAGGTTGTCGGAGGCCATCTTGTCGAAGATCTCAAGGGTGACCTCGTACCTGTCGACCACATCGCAGCCCAGAGCCCTGATGAGGTTCAGCTTCTGGCTGCTCCTGAGGATGTTGTAGAATATTACGAGGTTACAGTCGTGCCTCTCGACGAAGCGTCTGACCTCTTTCACCTTACCGCTGCCGAAGAGGTACCTCGCGAAGGAGCGGTGGCGGCTCTGGACGACATCTCCTACCACAGTTATGTCCAGTGTCTCCACTAGGCGCCGGAGCTCGTCCAGCTTGAGTCTATAGACCTGGTGGTCGTGGACGTTGGTCTTGAGCATGCAGAGGACTGCTCTCCCCTGGACTAGGGCCTGCACACCATCACCACGGTACTGGGCGGATAAGAATCTATCCCAAGGAGTTAGCTTGTGATTTATACAATCTTTAGCCTAATTTATGTGGGCTGGAAAAGGTCAACATCTGTCATCCAAGCAGGAGAGCCTCGTAACAGGACAGGTGGTACCACTTCACCTTGCTTCCCCTTCTGGACGGCTTAGAGATTACTACATCGTACATCCTGAACTCCCTCCCGCACTGAGAGCAGCGGAACTCCTCCCCGAACCTCGCCCTCATGGAGAGGAAGACCTTCTTCTTCAAGGCATAAATCCGGTACCTCGGCAAATCAGAAACCCGTTTTTCGCTGTCTTACCGTTAGGCTCGAGACATTTAACAATAAGTAATTTGTGTCTGAGTAGATCGCTAATCTGACAATTGAGAATGACCCATATGCGGCTATTTTGTGACCATCACTGAGACCGCTTTCTTCTCCTCCTTCTTCAGCAACAGGTAGAAAGAGGAGGCGAACACGGCGTAGAGTCCGACCCCTATGTAAACCGGCAGGTCGAGCGAGGTCTCCATCAGCTGGCCCCCGAGCCACGGCGCGATGACGCCCCCACACTGGAAGGACATCTGCCTGATGCTGTTGGCAGTCGCCTTCTCATCTTCGTTCAGGAGCCTCATATATAGGGAGCCGATGAGCGGGTCAGCGGTGGCTCGGAAGCCGAGCCTGAGGATGTAAAACGCTGACAATACGATGAAACTCGGGGCGAACGGGATCATGAGGTAGAAGGGTGCCGCTAGGCCGATCATGACTGAGATGGTCTTGAGGGTACCGAGCCTCTTGGAGATCCTCGGGGCTAGGGCGTTGGCCCCCGCAGAGACGAAGTTCGAGAGGAAGAAGAGGGTGCCGAGGGCGTCGGACTCGACACCGAACTTGGTGTTCACATAGAAGGGGAAGAGGTTGAAGAAGACGTTCGCGCCTACCATGCTGAGGAGGCCGAGGGCGAAGAACTTGGCCACTACGCCCCTTGAGCTGAGCGTGAACCTGAAGCCGTTGCGCTTCTCCGGCTCTATCACCTCCCGGATCGACAGTATGTAGAACGGTGACTGAAGGATTATTATGACCGCGGCGAAAACACATACAGTCCAGTACGAGGACTGGAGGCTGAAACCATATTTTTCGACGAGCATCGGGGGAACGTACCCGACTAAGCTACCAATCGACATCGTTATGATGTTGAGGAAGCCCAAGAACCCGAAGGCTCGGTCCATTTCTTCGTGTTCGAAGAAAGAGGAGTACAGCGGGGTGAGAACCACGAAGGTGGCGTTGCTGAGCCCTATAATCAGAAAGGTGATCATGAACATCCACATGGTCCGGGCCATCAGGAACATCGTTATCGCGATCCCGGTCATCACCATACCAACGATCATGACCTTCTTCTTCCCGTAACGGTCCGCAATGATGCCAGCCGGAACCGAGAGGAGGGCCGCTCCGAGCGGGTTCATCATGAACATCGTGCCCAGAGCGGAGCTGTCGAAGCCGAGGGATATTAGGTAGAGTTGGACAACGACGTTCATGATCCCGTTCCCTATCCCATTGAAGATAGTGGCGACCAGGAACAGCTTCGTAGAGGTAGAGATCCTGTCCGGTACGATCAATCTGAGGTCCATGGACTAGGCTCCGTTTATCTCTTCTTCCTTCGGCTCTTTTATGAAGAAGTACACGAGCAGAATGGGGGGTATTATCAGGACGAATTGGAGGAGGAACGGGATCTGGTGGCCGACATTATCGTAGAGCCATCCCCCGGTGAACATCCCGAGAGAGAGGGCGATCATCGAAAAGAAACCTCTCGAGCCGTTGACCTTTCCTCTGTGCTCCCTGGGTACCAAGTCGGCGGTCAAGGCGGAAGCAGCCCCGTTTACCAGCACTTGGATAAGCCCCACCAGAGTCATAGACGCGATAAGTCTGAAAAAGTCCCCCCAGAGGAGAAGGGGGATTGCCATTCCCCATATGACGAAAGCCGCCATAATAGGCTTTTTCTTCCCGATCTTGTCGATGAGCTTCCCAGCCGGTAGAGCCAAGATGATCATAGAGGCAAAAAGGGTCGTCATTATGTATGAGAATGCCACGTAGTCGATGCCGAGATCGTCGAGGATGTACAGCGTTAACACGGGTTGGAATAGCCCTGACGTGAAGTTGACGGCGATGAAGACCAGGAATAGGACGAAGGCCCCTCTGGGAACGACCTTCCAAACGTTGATACTCTCTTTAAAGGAGCTCGGGTAGGAGCCGAGCATCTCCATTAGATTGATCTTCGTCGGGTTTTCCACCGTCTCCTTGAGCCTCGTGCGGAGGGCAGAGGCGGCTAGGAAACTGATCACGACAATGATATATGAGAGCCTAACGCTGGGCACTAGGCCCATTTTAGTGTATAAGTATCCCGCGATAAGAGGGGCAGGTGTGGTCGAGGCGCTCGCGATGAGTTGGATTATGCTGAAGCCCATGCCCCTCTTCTCCTTGGGGACTGAGTCGGCGATGATCGCGTTCAAGGCCGGCTGGTATATACCCGCGAATCCGCCCATGATCGCCCCAACGAGGATCCACTCCCAACTGGGGGCAAAAATGTAGAAGACGCGGGCGACTCCCGCGAAGAAGGTCATTGTGAAGATTAGCCATTTCCTTCCGTATTTGTCGGCGAGGTACCCTCCAGGGATCTGAACAATGGCCCTCGCCACGAGCTCCGTGGCCCCGATGAGCCCTATGATCGCCGCCGTGCCCCCCAGAGCCTCGACGTACTTGGGATAGTAGGTCGACGGCATCTCGCCTGCGAAATCAAGAATCAGCCAGCTCAGGACCATGATGAGGAAATTGCCCCTGATGAACCCGAACTCTTCGCTCAGGCGGATCAGGAGACCCTTGCTCATGGTCTCCTCTACCTCGGCGATTTTCTGGGCATCCATTGACCTTCCTCTTCTAGTCTTAGCCGAACATGATGTGCTCTAGGAACCCGGTGGTTCTATTTTCTCCGGGGGATTCTTCACCTTGGCGCCTTCGTGGACCTTCACCGTCTCCGTGTAGATGACCTTACCCGAGACCTCGCAGCCCTCCCCGATCACCACCCTGCCCCCGATGACGTTTTCGCAGGCGACGTTCTCGATCAGGACCTCCCTGCTCCCCCTCACGTCTGTGGTGCGCATGTCCCCCTCCCTGTCCTCCCACCTGAAGATCCTGGGGAGGAGGGGGACCCTGTACTTACCGCCTCTCCTTATGTCCACTGTCTCGGCCTCTATCCCGCCGTCGACGTAGGAACAACCCCTGTTCAGGTATGTCTCGAACAGACTTGTTGAGAACTTTCCCCTAATCTCCACGACGCCGTCGATGTCTATTGTGTTCTTGGACGAGACGTCGCCGTCCACTATCAGAATGAGACCAGCTCATCCTCCAGCTCGATCCCTTCTTCTATCTTTGTAAGGCCCGAGGCGTTCATCGAGCATCCTCTGGCGGCTCCTCCCACTCTGAGGCTTCCTGATGATCTGAGGCTCCCGAAGTTGAGCGAGCCCTGAACCGTGGTCGTGCCTGACACCTTCATGGTCTCCGCCGTGAGGTCCCCCTTGAAGTTGGCACTCCCCGACGTGTTGACCCTGCCGACATTCAGACCCCCGGGCAGGGTACCTGTGCCGCTGACCCTCACCTCCTCAGGGGAGATGTGCCCAACACCGGCGATACGCCCATCTCCCAGCCCCGGGACGCTGAACCTCCCCGCTCCGCTTATGTGCGTCACGGGGATGTCTACTGAGCCCCGTTCCCTCTCGTAATCCTTCATCCGCTCGGGGCCGCTCTCGTCCATGGCTCGCTCCCTTCCTCCTCCTACTCTAGGCTTCCTACGGCCTTGAGTGCGTCTCTGACCTCTGTGAGGAGCCTCTTCATCTCCTTCAGCCGCTTCTCCATCTCCGTCATGACCTGCTCGTCAGAGAGCCGGTTGTACCTGAGTTCCTTGGACATCGTCACTCCTCCACCGACCTGAGCACATCCCTGATCTCCCCGAGGACGGCGATGATGTCGTCGAGCTCCTCAAGGGTGGTCCTCTGGTGGGCCCTGAAGGCCCTCAGCCTCTCCCTGTCCGCCCTGCTCATGTCGTCTCCGGTGTCCCCCAGGGGCCCCATCACCACCCCGATTACTCCTATTGCCGCAGCGACCAAGAGGGCGAAGACCGAAATGACGGCGGTTATGACGGCATTGAAGCCATAGTAGAGACTCGCGTAGAGGCATGCAGCCGGAACGCCCAGGCCTATCGCGATGACGGACAGGCCAAGCATGATGGTCGAGGTCTTCGCCATCTAGCCGCCCTCCTGGAACAGGTCCCTAATGTACTCCGGCGTCAGCGTGATCTCGAAGTCGGCGGGCGCGTAAGTCTTGACTGTGGGCAGCCCCTTTGACTTCAGCTCCTCCCTTATCTCTTCTACCAGACCCATTTTCCTCAATCCTTTAAGGTGGAGATACGTAAGTGGATACGAAATCCCCAGCTCCTTCGCCAGGGCATAAGCGTGCTTCGGCTCGTCGGTGAGCGATGCGATGATCCTGAGCCTTATCGGATTCGATAGTGCCTTCAGCGTCTTCACCAGCCTCTGTTGCCGCTTCTCACTCAACTCGCATCTCCACGCATGCCATATGTAAAAAACTCTTCATATATAAACTTTTTCTTATATATAATGATTTACTTATATATAAAAATTCGGGCCCCAGCTCCCCCGGGATCAGTCGAACGGAACGAACTTCCCGTAGAATTTGAGGACCCGTGAAAGGATCTCGTCGAGGCTGGAGTCGACCCCGTCCTCCATGAGGACAACGTTCCTTATCTGCTCCAGCTTCTGGAGGTTATCCCAAGCGATGTCTATTACCGCCATTTCTTTCAACCGGGATGGGACAGGGCGGGAGGCCTTATAAGGCCGACTCACGACCGGTGGACACGCCAAATCATCTCAAAAGATACTCACAAAACGTGAGTTTCGTGACGGCACTGGTGATTCATCACAAGTCCTAGAAGTGATTCGCGAACGTCTTAGCGGACCTCGGAGATCTATAGCATCTTGAACACGCCTTAAAACGAACTGATGGATGTAGAACTTTTAATGAATACCATTCCGACAAACGCCATTACGAAAAATGAAGGGCGCCATGGTCAGATCGATCAGACGCAGCTACTCAATATTGATGTGTTACTTCGGATTACTCTTCTTCATCCTCGGATTCGAGGTACATCTTCACCGTCTTGAGGGCATGGAGGAACTCGCCGCCCCTGGCCGTGATCCTGAAACCCGTTGACCCGCCGTAGTCCTCCTCCTTCACCAGATCCCGCCTCAGGAGGAAGCCGACGATCTCCTTCGCCCTGTCCACAGGCAGGTTGGCGCCGTAGGAGATGCGGGTTATGGCGCTCACGCCCTTTCTGCGTATTGTCTCAAGGGTGTCCATGTAGATGTCGTACCGCGTCCGCCTCTTCATGGAGATGGCTCACTATTTTAGAAAGGGGGCGACGGTAGCTTTTCAGTCTTTTCAGGCGGTGAGGAAAAGGCCACGTCGCGATCGGCTTCGAGGGACTCGGTGTACCTGACATCGCCCCTGATCCTGCAGCCCGACTCCAGCCTTATCCTGGCGGCGTAGATGTTCCCTGCGCGGCAGCCCCTCCTGAGGGTCACGGTCTCGGCGTAGATGTCCTCAACCCTCCCCCTGTCCCTGACAAGGACCTCCTTGGCTATCAGGGGGCCCTCTGCCTCGCCCCTCCTGCCCAGCTCTATGTACCCAGCCATGGCGCCAGACTTCGTCTTCAGGGTGTTTGTCCGTATCTCCTCGACCGCCTCGACCTTCTCGGCCTCGACCTTCCCCCCGACCCTGATGGATCTCGCATTCAGCTTTCCGCCGACCTCCGCCGTGCCCCCGACCTTCAGGGACTCGGAGAGCTCCAGGTCTCCGCCAGCTCTCACTGTGCCTCCCACGTCGATGCTCCTCCCCGAGGCGTTGCCCTCGAGCCTGACGGTTCCCCCGACATCGATCTCGTCGAACACGAGGTCTCCCTCGCTCCTGAAGGAGCCGCCGACCTTGACGTATCCACCCTTTCCGCCCGAGATCGTGACCGACCCTCCGACCTTTATCTCGTCGAAATCGAGGGGCGCCGAGGACTTGAGCGAGCCGCCGACGCTTATCCTGCCGCGCGCCTGTCCACCGGCAAGCCTTACGGTGCCCCCTACGTCGATCTCATCGACCAGGACATCGGACTCGACGTCGACCGAGCCTCCCACATCTATCTTCCCCGCCTCGACCGGGCCCTCCCCATGGAAGGAGCCCCCCACGTCGATCACATCGCTCTTCGTCGAGCCCGAGATCTTGACGGTTCCGCCGACGTCGATCTCGCCGACCTCGGCGTCGGAGCTGCATCTGAAGGAGCCCCCCACGTCTATGCGGGAAGCCTTCGAGTTTCCCCCGACCCTCAGGGATCCCCCGACCCTTCCCTGTTCGACGTCCAAGTCGCCGGTCACCTCTACGCGTCGGTCGACCTCGATCTTCTTTGAGGTGAGGTTCCCCCTGACCTCTAGCTCGCCCCGCTTGATCTTTATCAGGTTCTCCACGGTGAGGTCGCCGTCGACAAGGATATCGCCGTCTCTGCCCCTCAGCTCGGATGTGGTCAGGCCTGACTCGAAGACGCAGTCGTCCCTGCACTCTGTCGCCCCAGACACCTTGATGGTCTCCCCGGGCTGCTCAGCCCTAACGACGGCGTCGTCAACTATCAGGTTCCCCTCTACCTCGCTGATGTCCTTGGTAGTCCTCCTTGGCACCACCACATCTTCCGGCAAGTCTATCACTGGTTCGATTTGAAGCGTCTCCCCTTTTAAAGTTAAGACACGTGTGATACTCACAATTTGTTATTAAGAAAAACCTTACATATGGAAGACTTGGACTCTTGAAAACCTGTAATTTTATTCCCTTCGTGTATGGGTCTCATGTATCTTGAAGTACAGCAGGCCTGTGAGGAACCTGAGCGCCGCCGATATGAGGAGTCCCGTCTGTATCCCTTCGAACCCTCCGCCAACGGCCAGGAAGTTGTCGGTCACGAAGCCTCCGACCAGGTTGCCGACGAAGGTTGACACTCCGAAGACTGCGGTGTTGGCAGCCAGGTAGGTCGCCCTCAGCTCCCTGGGCGCTATGTCGATGATGTACGTCGGCCCGGAGCTCATCCAGGCTCCCATGCCCACGCCGAGTATGACGTCGGCCACGACGATGTGCAGCCAAGACGTCGCCAAAGCGTAGACCAACGGGGCTATCGCCATCGAGACCCGGCTGAACACCACGACGGGGCGCCTCCCTATCCTGTCCATCAGATTTCCCAGGTGGCGCTGGGAGAGCAGGGAGGAACCGGAGGAGGCTATGGAGAAGGCCGCGATCTGCCAGATCTTCATGTCCAGCTTGTCCACCACGATGAAGGGCATCAGGGGCCAAGAGAAAGACATGCTTATGCCGTAGACGATGTTCACCAAGAGGTACCGCCTGAGCGTCGGGTCCATGAAGACCCGAGCGACATCCAGCCTCTCCTCCGTCGGAGCGGGAGGCTTCTCCTCGGCGAAGAGGCTGAGGACCCCTGACACGAAGTTCATCGCCGCCGACATGGCGAGCAGCGTGGTATATGACTCGGGCGTTGTCTCGCCGACCTGGTTGATCGAGGTGACGAAGGCAAAGATCATGGCCGTCAGTCCGCCTATCTGGCTTAGGGAGTTGATCCTGCCTATGGTCGCTCCGCGCGTGGAGCTCGAAGTGTAATCCCCCAGCAGGCTGCTCCATGCCGGCATCGCCAGAGACAGGCAGATGGACGCGCCGATGACCAGCGACATGAACCAGGCTGGGGTCCTGACGAAGATTATTGCACCTATTAAGGTCCCGTTGAGGAACCTTCCGACCGACAGGAAGATCTTCTTCCCGTGGCGGTCGACCAGGCGGCCCCACACGAGTTGGAGCACGTTGCTGCTCAGGCTCTGGACAGCCCTCAGGAGGCTCATCTGGCTCAAGGTGAGGCCGATGGATACGGCGAGGTAGCTGGTGTACCTGTGGCTCAGGTTGTCCGAGAACATCCCCGTCAGACCCGTGCCGTAAAGCGCCCGGGAGGGCGTAATGGGCTCTTCCTCTATCTCCTTGACCATATAGCCACGGCCGACCCCGCTAAGTTAAGCGGTTTATTTAAAAAGGGTTGAGGTTAGATCCCGGCCTACAGCAGCTGGACCGAGGACGCCTTGAAGGTGATGTATATCTCTTGCCCAACGTTGAGCCCCATCTCAGCGAAGGACTTCCTCGTTATCTGAACGGTGAAGACCCTCCCCACGTCCACCTTCAGCCTGACTATAGAGCCGATCTCCTCGAGGCCGACGATAGCGCCCTCAAGGGAATTCCTCGCGCTCGACTCGATGGGGCTCCTCGACAGTATGATGTCCTCGGGCCTCACGTGGATCGTTATCTTACCTTCCCGGCTGAAGGCGGCGACGACCTCCACGCCCTTCCCGATATCCACGTAGGTAACCCCCTCCACTGCCCGTGAGCTGCCGGTGAAGACGTTGTCCTCCAGCCTAGAGACCGAGAAGAACTCCTCCGTCGCCCCCACCTCCTTTACACGGCCGTTCTCCAAGTAGATCGTCCTCCTCGCCAGCCTCTTGATCTGGTCGTAGTCGTGGGTCGCCAGGATTACGAGTCGTTTCCTGCTCTCCTCGCCTATTATCTCGCCCATGACGCTGGAGTTAGCGGGGTCCAGATTCGAGGTGGGTTCGTCGAGGAGGAGGACCTCGGGATCCAAGACCAACGCCCTGGCCATGGCTACCCTCTGCTGCTCGCCCCCTGAGAGGGCTCGAGCGTCCCTACCCTCGAAGCCTTCAAGCCTTACCTCCCTCAAGGCCTCAGCAACCCTCTCCCCTATCTCCTTCTCTGGCATGTCCCTTATCCTAAGACCATAGGCTACGTTGGAGTAGACGTCCCCTCTGAGGAAGAGGGGGGTCTGAAAGAGCATCGTTGCCTTCCTCCTCAGTAGACCGAGGTTGTTGCTTCTTACATCAATGTCTCGGAATGCGAGTTTCCCAGTCGTAGAGAGTTCCAAGCCGGCCAATATCTTCAGCAGGGTCGTCTTACCCGCCCCGTTGTGCCCTATTATCCCGAGAGGTTCGGCGTCGTCTATGGTCAGGTCGATCCCGTCGAGGGCCCTGACAGCGCCGAAGGTCTTGTCGACGGCCCGGAGGACGTATACCGCCCCCGTGTCAGTCCTCCCTCCTTAGTAAGCCCATTACGAAGTTAAGGGACATGATCACTAGGAGGAGGATGAAGCTCAGGGCGAAGCTGAGGCCTATCTCCCCCATGTCCTTCTGCAACGCTATAGTCGTCGTAAGGACCCTGGTCAGCCCTCTTATGTTGGCGCCCAGCATCATCGCTATGCCGAGCTCAGCGAAGGCCCTGTTGAATCCAGACACGATCGCGAGGGATACGCCAGCATATGCCTCCCTGAGGATGGCTATGGACGTCTCCATCTCCGAGGCGCCCAGGGTCTTGACTAAATCCCTCAGCTGCACATCCTTGGCCTCTATGGCGCTCACGACGAAACTAACGATGATCGGAACTATCAGCACCGCCTCGCCCACGGCTATCCCGGGAACCGTGTAGAGGAGCCCCATGAAGCCAAGGGGGCCGCTGCGCGAGAACAGGGTCCACAGCAGAAGCCCGAGAGTGACCGTCGGGATCCCGACCAGGCCGTTGAAGAAGATCTTCACGAACCGCTTGCCCCTGAAATCCCTCATGCTTATTGCGACCCCCAAGGGCAGGCCAATGAGCGTGGCCAGGAGGGTCGCTAAAGACGCGGTCTGGATGGAGCGGAGGGTTATCTCGACGACCTCCCTGTCGCCGGTCGCTATCAGCCTCGCGGCCTCCCTCAACCCTTCTATTACAGGCCTCCAACTCATCGGGATCCCTCAAAGAAAAATATGTTAATGGGTTGTTAACCGTATAGGTCAGCTGATTTATACCGATGCTTAGTGGGGCACTCGGAGCCCTCGAAGTACGCGTACTCCTCTACCC
>SMTZ1_10004755_pt1 | contig 17329 bp, 16 predicted proteins | sample DeeMarSWOR136_30_FD_25667 | JGI IMG/M metagenome (IMG submission 25667)
ATCAGCTAACTCCTCTTGCAAAAACAACCGACGAAAAAAACATAACTTGGGCTATATTTCAATGGAAGTGCCATAGCGCGGTTGCTGAAATCTGGATTTGCAAATCCCTTGGAGATGTTTTATGGTCACAGCCAATACTTCTCAACTTGCCGGGCATACCTGAGTTCTACCCATTTAGCCTTAAGTATAGAAAGTGGGATGACAAATGCAACTTCCAAATCAAAAACAACTCCATCAAAATCGTAGTTGATGAAAAAACTTGGGAATCCCGCATTACCGACCATCTCGTGGATTCTGATAAAGATGCCCTCCCGGACCTTGTGGAAGCACGCCTGCTCACCGACCCAAATAACCCTGATTCCGACAGGGATGGCCTGCCTGATGGAAAAGACTCAAATCCCCTCACAACAAAACATAATGACACTAATGATGTAATCCAAATACGCCAGGCCGTTTTCTCCACCTTTTGTGCCACGAGTAATAGTAGGGACACTATTGTTATTGTTGATAGAGATGATTTCGCAAAGCAGGAATATTATGGCTATGCCGGGATCGTTCTTCGTTCGCCGCGATCAAGAGATGGATTCGTTAACATAACAGGTATAAAAGTGGACCGTGGACCTTAAATCCCCCGATACCGCAACCGCAACAATTAATGATTGGGAGGGAAACTTGGCTGCAAGTGGACATCTGGTAAAATTGAAAAAGCTCCATGGCAAATGGATTGTTGTAGAATTTAAAATGGACTGGATCTCCTGAGATAACATCTTGACAAAATGTTAATAAATCTGTTCTATTGACACAATGGAACTGATTGACACACATTGCCACCTGACATTTGCCGATTTGGCCGGTGATATTGACGCCGTCATCGAACGAAGCATCGCCGCTTCCGTCACCTCCTGGATAACCGTAGGAACCGACCCCGGCCACAACCAAAAAGGCATCGAGCTTGCCCACAAATATGACAACATGTATGCAACCTATGGGATCCATCCTCACGATGCCAAGAATGTGACGGCCGATGACGCTATTGAATTTATACACCTTGCATTTGATGAAAAAGTCGTCGCCATCGGTGAAACAGGCCTCGATTTCCATTATAATCACTCCCCGCATCAGGATCAAAAACGCGTCTTCAGGGGCCACCTGCAGCTTGCCGCGGACGCGAATCTGCCCGTAATAATTCATTCCAGAGAGGCCTTCGATGATACGATGGAGATTTTGGACTCGTTTATCAATCTTAGAGGAAAGCCCACAAAAGTCGTCTTTCACTGCTTCTCCGGCACACCCGAACAGGCAAAAATCGTCCTCGACGCAGGCTTCTATATCTCTTTTACCGGCGTCGTTACTTTCAAAAACGCCGAGAGGACCCGCCGCGCCGCCGAGATCGTCCCGCTGGATAGATTAATGCTTGAAACCGACTGTCCCTATATGTCCCCTGAGCCGGTGCGAAAGCATAAGGTTAACGAGCCCGCCTTTTTAGCTCACATCGCAAGGTTCCTCGCAGAACTGAAACAAATGGACCTCGATGACTTCGCCGCCGCCGTAACCGCAACATCAAAAGACTTCTTCAACCTGCCCGGTAACTAATCTACTTGTTGTAATGAACAAAGCCGAGAATCTGGGCTCCGAATGAAATTCACTGTGTTGAGCTTTTCTTACATTGATGTTACCTTTTTGTATGGAATAATCCCATTTTATTCTTGTATGGCTCCCTGGTTCGTCTATATTAGTATCGATTGGTAGGACTTCTAATTAGGCTCGAATAAAAAAGCAATCAGTCAGGAGATAAGTATGATGTCACTATTTTGCTATGTGCTCGCAGCAAAGGTTTCCATCTGGACCAGGCTTATTGTATGTGGAGTTGCCACTGTTGTAGGTGTAATTCTCATTATCACAGGAAGGCAAAACATTATCTCCGAATCCGCCGAGGAAACCGGCAAAAGACGCCTCGTCATGAAGGCAATGGGCAAGGGCACAGAACACACGGGAAAGACGGCCGTTATGATTGGCAAAACCAGAATCATTATGGGAATCCTTGCCATACTCTTTGGCATCTTATTCCTCATTTTTGGACCGGTTTTGGCCAAATAGCTCTTTGGGCCATATTAACACTGACCAAAAGAGAAACCAAAGATTGCAGGCTAAGCCTTACCCGTAGGTTTCACCGGAGAAGGAAAATGAACATTGTACGGAACACAAGACGTCAGTTCCTAAAGACGATGGCCGCTGGCGCAGCGTTTTTCGGTTTGCCGAGGCAATCACTACCACAAACATCCTCTAAGCAAAACTCTCTCACCCGCCCGAACATCCTCTGGATAAGTTGTGAAGACATCAGCCCCGACCTCGGCTGTTACGGTGATGACTACGCCGTGACTCCAAACCTTGACCGCCTCGCCGCGCAGGGCTGCCGGTACACGAATGCCTTTGTCCCCTTTCCGGTCTGTGCCCCAACGCGTTCGGCGATTATCACGGGAATGTACCCCGGTACCCTCGGCTCGATGCACATGCGCACCTCGCTCAGGGATTACGAATGTGTACCTCCTCCTTACATCCGCTGTTTCCCCGAGTACCTCAGAATGGCAGGTTACTACTGCTCGAATCACACAAAGACCGATTACCAGTTTAGTCCGCCCTTCACCACATGGGACGCCGGACGCGGAAACTGGCGCAACAAGGATCGCTCCAAGGATGCCCCCTTTTTCTCCGTCATCAACCTTGCTGTGACCCATGAAAGCAAATGCTGGAACATCGAAAAAACAATCCACGACCCAGCAAAGGTAAAAGTCCCGCCGTACTATCCCGATACCCCTATTGTCCGGCGCAACCTCGCAAAATATTACGACAACATCACTACAATGGACAAACAGGTAGGTGATATCCTCCAAAAGCTCGATGCCGACGGCCTCGCCGAAAGCACCGTCGTTTTCTTCTGGAGCGACCACGGCCGCGGCCTGCCCCGATGCAAACGCTGGCCATACGATTCCGGCCTCCGTGTCCCGCTCATCATCCGCTCACCCGGCAAAATCACGCCCGGCAGTGTAAGCGATGAACTCGTAAACCTCATCGATCTTGCCCCGACCGTCCTGAGCCTCGCAGGCCTTAGTGTCCCCCCAACAATGCAGGGCAGGATTATACTTGGCAAAAACAAAGCGCCCGAACCGAAATACGTCTTCGGAGGACGCAACCGCATGGACGCGAATAGCTACGACTTCATACGAACCTGCCGCGACAAACGCTACCGCTACATTAGAAACTTCACCCCCAACATACCCTATGCCCAGACTATTCCCTATATGGAGAAAATGCCCATAATGCAGCAGTGGCGCAAACTTCACTCCGAGGCCAAACTCACCGGTCCGCAAAAACTCTTCTTCAAACATCCAAAGCCCGACGACGAGCTGTACGACCTCCAAAACGATCCCCATGAGGTCAACAACCTTGCTTCTTCACCCGACCATCAGCAAATACTAAAAAGAATGAAAGCCGCGTTGGAAGCATGGATGAAAGAAACTTCCGACTTGGGAGCAATTCCCGAAGATAAGCTGATTGAAAGTATGTGGCCCGGCCGAAAACAACCCGTCACAGCAACACCCGCCGTCGAAACCGGCCCAGCCCCAAACGGCAAAGTCGTCGTAACACTATCCTGCAAAACAAAAGGAGCATCAATCGGATACCACATCGCCGGCACCAAAACCTGGCTCATCTACGAAAAACCAATTACACTAAATGCCGGAACCGAATTGACCGCCAAAGCCATCCGAATCGGATACAAAACCAGCCCCGAAATCAAAAAGGCATTACAATAAACCGGCAAAGACAAAGTGAGCTAAGAACTACACGGCACACTGGTTCTCAATTCTAAATCCCATCCGGCATAGGCTCGCCCAGCTTCTTATAGGTAGCCTCCAGCGACTTCCGAAATGACGGTAAAGTCATACTCTCACAATGTCCGTCCAGAAATCCAACATTAATAAAATCCGGACAAAAAGCGGGATTCTCATAGACGATAACGTACTCATGAGGTGGGTAAAATTGTCCGAATTTCTTGCCGCCTAAAGCTGTCACATAGATATAGCCCGGTCCGTCAAAATTCTCCGGTTCCCGAGGAGATTCAAGCATTATCCTCCCACCAAGAAAGGATTTGATGTCCTCCAGGCTGTTTGGAATCATCTGTTCATGCGCATCCGCATACATAACACATCCCTTGCAGATCGCGCTGACATTCATCAGCGATATCGCGCCCGCCTTTACTTCTTCCTCTTCTTTTTCCTCTTCTTTTTCCTTTTTACTCGAACACCCGCCGACTATCGCCCCGGCCCAAAGTCCCAGTGCAACTACCCACAATAAAATCCGCCACTGCTGCATCCCGACTCTCCTTTCTAAATCTAAGCTATTTGAATCAAATCCCCTTGCGTATTTTCCGTTTGATCGTTCAAACACGGAATTCTAACTGTTTTTTTCTACCGGGCAACAAATCTTGAAATCATTATAACCTACCGCATTCTATAAGTCGACACTTCCCCAAATTTCATCCCCATTCGGTTTAGTTACGTTGGATGGGCTATCCACTTCTACTGCTCAATTGTTCTAATGCTCTAATCCTCCTCTCCCTGCCTGTGGTAGAAATGCTACTTTTTTCACTTCTCCCTTTTAACATTTGCCTTCCCACTTCATCCCTTCCTTGAATATTGATACCAAATCACAAAATAAGATATTACAGAGAAGTTCCTTGATATATTTGAAAAAGATGCTACAATCCCCGATTCGCGTTTTACATATTGAATTTTCGGTCAATTGAAAGGAGTTTTATATAATGGCACAAAAGCGTGTTTATTTCTTTGGCAGCGGCAAAGCCGAGGGCAATGCAACGATGAAGGAGCTTTTAGGCGGCAAGGGAGCCAACCTTGCCGAGATGACCAACCTCGGCGTGCCCGTACCGCCCGGCTTTACTATCGCCACAAAGGTCTGCAGCGAATATTACAGGACCGGCGGCAAATGGCCCAAAGGCTTGGCCGCTGAGGTCGACAAAAACGTCGCCAAGTTGGAAAAAGCAATGAGCGCCAGGCTCGGCGACCCCGCAAGGCCTTTATTGGTGAGCGTCCGAAGCGGAGCGGCCGTATCGATGCCCGGTATGATGGACACCGTCCTTAACCTTGGTCTCAACGACGAGGTGATTGAGGGGATTATCAAAAAGACGGGCAATGAGCGGTTTGCATACGATATATTTCGCCGGTTTATAGACATGTTCGGCGATGTGGTGATGGGCTGTGACCATGAGCATTTTGAGCATGTAATTGACGCGGCCAAGAAAAAGGCCAAAGTTATACTCGATAATGAGCTTAGTGCCGACCAGTTGAAAGAGGTCGTCGACGGATACAAGCGAGTTTATAAGAAGCATGTCGGCGAGTTGTTTCCGCAGGATGGCCGGGACCAGTTGACGCATGCGATTAATGCGGTTTTCGGTTCGTGGAACACGCCCCGCGCCGTTACTTATCGCAGGCTGAACAATATCACCGGCTTACTTGGTACGGCTGTAAATGTTCAGGCGATGGTCTTCGGCAATATGGGCGAGGACTGCGGAACCGGCGTATGCTTTACGCGAAATCCAAGCACCGGCAAGAAGGAATTCTACGGCGAGTATCTGATGAACGCCCAGGGTGAGGACGTTGTCGCGGGCATCAGAACGCCGGTGCCGTTGAAGAAACTCGGAAAGCGGATGCCAAAGGCTTATAAACAGTTGACTTCTCTTATGACAAAGCTTGAAAAGCATTACAAAGACATGCAGGACATGGAGTTTACGATTCAAAATAAAGTCCTTTATATTCTGCAGACGCGGACGGGCAAGCGGACGGCTGAGTCAGCGGTGAAAAACGCGGTGGATATGGTCAGCGAGAGGCTGATAACGAAGAAAGAAGCGGTCAACCGGGTAACTCCGGAGCAGTTGGACCGGCTGCTTCATCCTCACTTTGATCCGAAGGCGAAGCGAAATGTGATTGCCAAGGGTCTGCCGGCGTCGCCGGGGGCGGCGGTTGGGCAGGTTGTGTTTAACGCCGATACCGCTGAGGCGTGGAAGAAGAAAGGCAAAAAAGTGGTCCTCGTTCGCATCGAGACTAGCCCGGAAGATATCGGCGGGATGGACGCGGCCGAGGGAATTTTGACGGCCCGCGGCGGAATGACAAGCCATGCAGCGGTGGTTGCACGAGGGATGGGTAAATCTTGCGTTGCCGGGGTGAGCGCGCTGCATATTCATTACAAGACCGGGAAAATGAATGTGGGCACATTGACCATCAAGGAAGGAGACTGGATTAGTCTTGATGGCTCGACGGGTGAGGTGATGACCGGGCAATTAGGGACGGTGGAGCCTACAATGAGCGGCGACTTCGGCAAGTTTATGAAAATTTGTGACGATGTCCGCCGGCTCGGTGTTCGTACGAACGCCGACACGCCGGAAGATGCAAAAAGGGCGAGAGATTTCGGGGCCGAGGGGATTGGGCTTTGCAGGACCGAGCATATGTTCTTCGAGGGCGAGCGGATATGGCCCGTTCGCCAGATGATTCTGGCGGCGGACGACTATGCCTTGATGCTTCAAAAGATAGACGCGGCGCATACTGAGAAAGATAAGAAGGCAGTTAAAAAGGAGTATGCAGCGGCGAAGAGTCAGTTCGAGGGTGCGTTGAAGAAACTGCTGCCTTTGCAGCGAAAAGATTTCGAGGGTATATTTGAGGCAATGGCGGGGCTGCCTGTTACGATTCGTTTGCTTGACCCGCCGCTGCATGAATTTTTGCCGCAGGATGCGGCGAGCCAGGCGGAGATGGCGAAGCGGCTTGGCGTTAAGCCGGCCGTGGTGAAGGCCAAGGTCGAGCAGTTGCATGAGTTTAATCCGATGCTTGGGCATCGCGGGTGCAGGTTGACGGTGACGTATCCGGCTATCGGGCGAATGCAGGCGCGGGCGATTATCGAGGCGGCGCTGAATGTTAAGAAGGCCGGGAAGATCGTACTTCCTGAGATTATGATACCTCTGGCCGGTGCTGTTTCGGAATTGAAGATGGTCAAGGACGAAATAGTCGATGAGATTAAACAAGTCTTTAAAGAGAGGAAGAGCAGGATTAAGTATCTGGTTGGGACGATGATTGAGGTTCCGAGGGCGGCGCTGACGGCCGATAAGATTGCGACGGAGGCGGAATTTTTCAGTTTCGGGACCAATGACCTGACGCAGATGACGATGGGCTTTTCGCGCGATGACGCGGGTAAGTTCCTTGGCGAATACGTTAATAAGGGCATTTATTCTGCCGATCCGTTCCAGATACTGGACCAGGTTGGCGTTGGTAAATTAGTTGAGATGGGGACGAAACTGGGCAGGAAGACGAGGAAGAAACTGAAAGTGGGCATCTGCGGCGAACACGGCGGCGAGCCGAATAGTATCGACTTCTGCCACCGGGTCGGTATGAATTATGTCTCATGTTCGCCATTCAGAGTGCCGATAGCAAGACTGGCGGCGGCGCAGGCGGCAGCCAAAGAAAATTAAAAACCAAAATGCACCCCAATGAGATAACGCTTCTCTATCTCATGGGGCAAGCAGTGTAAAATTGTGGAATCGCTTTGCGATAGATTTTTAAAAGATTAAATAGTTGATTTTCCTGGGGAGAGCCGGCATCTCGCGTATAGCGAATGGCGGAAAGCGGTTAGCCGGGAAAAAGGGCTTCAGACTCTCAAGGGTCTGGAGCCCAAACTTTTGGCTAACGGCGAGCCACGTCGCGCGTCGCTAGTCGCTCGTGCCACGTCGCGCGTATTGAGTATTGCGTATAGCGTGGAGAGAAACGTAGCATTTCTACCGTAGGCCCCCCCAAAAAGGGCTGGTAGGGGCAAGCAGCAATTCGCATCGGACAGTTTCACGTAGGCTGGTTCCCTGCCCCCTGCCTAAGACTTGCTGGGGCAAGCTACTGCTTGCAGGGACTGGCGGGGCCGGAGTGAGTAAAGAGAATGCGAACCGCAGGTAGAAATGCGGTTAACAGGGTAAACAAATTATAAAGATTTTTTTAGTGGATTTTTGGCGATTTTGGCTCAACAATAAGCATTTGGGAATTTTTTTATAAAATCTTTTATTTTTTAGCCGACATAATCTTCTTAACAAGGTAAGATTATCTTACCTTTATGTAAGGAGAATAATTATGACTCGAAATAAGGTAATTAAAATTGTCATTCAAAAACTAACAGAAATTCAAGAAATCAGTGCTCGCGAAAAAGTTCCTATCAACGACAATACAATTCCTATTGGAGAACTTCCAGAATTCGACAGCATGAATGGTGTTGAGTTTGCGTCTATGATTGATGAAGTTTTAAGTATTGGCGATGTAGGTAATCTCTGTGCTTCTAAAGATGGCAAACGCGCATTAAAAGTTCGTGAAATTGCAGATAGAATTATCGAAATAACCACAGAATAATAGGAGTACCTATGACCACTTCAGATAATGAACAAAACATAGTAGCTTCACGCTTAAGAACGGCTCGTGAAATGGCAGGCTTATCACAAGCACAAGTTGCGAAGATTCTCGGGCTACACCGACCATCTGTTTCAGAGATGGAGGCTGGACGTCGAAAAGTTTCGGTTGGTGAATTAACTGAACTTTCTGAAATCTATTCTGTTGATATGAAATGGCTTGCGGGGTCGATTCCTGATGCCACAAATGACGACGAACGAATACAGTTTGCAGCACGACAATTGGCTAAACTTAAAGATGATGATCTTGATAAGGTTTTGAATTTGCTTCATGCATTGCGTCCACAGAAAGGGCGAAGGAAATGACAAGAAAAGTAGAATTAGCTCGGAAGGCTTATATATCAGCCATACAAGAAAGGCGTAATGCTGGTATAGATCCTGCTTCGGCAATCTGTGTTTTTGATTTGATTTATGAACGTGGTGTTGAGGTGCGTTTTCAAAATATTTCGAGTATGGAGGGGCTTTACTACAATGATGGTAAACCACTAATATTAGTTTCTTCCTGTCGCCCACGAGGAAGAGTCGCCTTTACTTGTGCGCACGAATATGGTCATCACGTGTTTGGACATGGAAATAGAATAGATGAAGTTCTTGACTCTAAGTCAGAGAAAAAATGGGAACCGGATGAGTTTTTGGCGAATTGTTTTGCCGGTTTTCTTCTTATGCCGAAGTTTGCTGTATGTAAAGCATTTTCTTCGAGAGGATGGGATATCAAAAATTGTACCCCAGAACAGGTATTTGTTATCTCGGGGTATATGGGAACAGGATACCAATCTTTGTTGACGCATATGTGTTACTCCTTGAGAGTTATGGCCCGCCCACAGTTTGACATGTTAACAAGTTCGACCCCTAAAAGCATTAAAAGCCAATTAACAGGATTTGAACACACGGGCGAGGTTATTGTATTTGACAGATACTGGGGGCAGAAATCTATTGATCTTTGCATGGGCGATATTCTTATTGCCCCAAAGAAGTCAATTATTGAAGGGTCATGTATCGAGTATGTCGATACATGTCCAACTGGATTAGTCTATAGTGCATTTGCCCAAGGGCTTGATAGGATACAAGACGAACAAGGAGAATGGGCCTCACATATCAGGGTAACACGTCCTTTTTTTGAAGGCCTTGTTCAATATCGTCATTTTCCGGAGGTCAACGATGCGTAGTCACACTGAACATATTAATGAGGAAAATCTTTCAATAGCTTGGGCAAAAGCATTTATAGCTACTATGAAATATCCCGAAATCTCTCCTATGACAATAACTGTAACAGGTTTGGGTAACGAGAATATCCCTGAATGTTCTGAAATACGAAACGAATTAGATAGGTTTTTAACAGATAATTCGCTGCGATCTTGCCATACAGTTGCGAACACAATATTTCCAATAACGCTCTGGAATCGGAATCAGGAAAGAGGATTGCTTTATCAAAGGTATCTACGAAGCCTGAGTCAAATTCATAGCGATAAGGCGAATTGTCATGGTGTTTACTTTGAGCGTCTTATTGCTTATGGGAATGGAACGAACCAGTTAGAATATATAATTCAAACCTATATAAAAGGAAATCATCGGCGCAGCGCCCTTCAGGCATCTATATATGATCCTACTTGTGATGCCAAAGATCAAAGACAACGTGGATTTCCATGCCTCCAACAAGTAGGATTTGCACGGATGAATAAATCAGGTTTGAGTGTTACAGGATATTACCCTAAAGAATATATTTTTGACCGTGGCTACGGGAACTATTTGGGTTTATGCCGTCTTGGTCAATTTATGGCAACTGAAATGGGATTAGAATTAGCTAAAATGACATGCTTTGTTGGCGTTGCCGTGGTTGGAATAATGAACAAAACCCCTTTGAGAGACTTAGAAAGTAGAATTGAGAGATATATTAGTGAATATGAAACCAGAATGCGAGGGCAGAATGAATAATACTCTCGCTTGTTTAGGAATAACAGATATAGAAACAGTAAAGAAAACGTGGGCACCGGCCATGCCGACGGAAGTCTTTGATACTTATTGGCGATTTGCTGTTGAGCGGCAAGCAATTTTTTTTCGGCGGATGAAAAAGACATTGGGGCCTTGGACCCAAGATGCAATCTTACAAGAATATAAGTTTACAAATGCTTATCGCGCATCAGATCGGGTTAGTCAATATTTGATTCGTAAAGTGATCTATCAAGGTGACCCTGCAATCGAAGAAGTTTTTTTTAGAATAATTCTGTTTAAACTATTTAACAAAATTGAAACATGGGAAATGTTGACTCGTGAATTGGGGACTGTTTGTTACAGAAATTATTCTTTCAAGAAATATAATCAAGTGCTTTCCCAGGCAATGATTGGCGGCAAGACAATATATTCAGCCGCGTACATTATGCCAAGTGGTAATTCTACATTTGGATATACTCGAAAGCATTCTAATCATCTCAAATTGCTGGAAATGATGATGAAAAACCGTGTTTATGATCAAATCGCTAATGTCACTAATATGGCATCAGCATTTGAAATATTACGTTCTTATCCAACTATTGGAGATTTTTTAGCATATCAATTGGTTGTGGATTTAAACTACAGCGAGTTGACAAAGTTCTCTGAAATGGAATTTGTGGTTCCAGGACCTGGGGCTAAAAGCGGAATTAAAAAGTGCTTCAAATCACTTGGTGGCCTCACTGAACTAGAGATAATTCTGCGAGTTACTAAAAGACAAAATGATGAATTTGAACGGTTAGGGTTAACTTTCCAAGACCTTGGCGGCAGACATTTACATTTGATAGATTGCCAGAATCTATTTTGTGAAGTAGATAAATATGCAAGAGTTGCATATCCACAATTAAATGGTTATGGAAGAACGAGGATTAAACAGAAGTTTAATCCTAAGTATGATCCAATTGACTATTGGTATCCGCCCAAATGGGGGATTAATGAAAAACTAATTGCGGATATGGATTAAGGTGGCTAGGAACTGGTAAAACGTTTGGTCTGACCCTTGAGCATCGGAACATCATCTAATACCTCCTTCTCAAAACCTTTTATTTGAATCTGCATAGCGCGGTTTTGGAGAACCAATCGTAGGATATTATCTCCCTTTTTGTTCCCGACCTCAAATAGGAGATTGTTATCGAGATAGTCCTTTCTTTTGGGGGCAAGTCGCAGCATTGTTCTCAACTTAAGAACTTGGTTGAGAACGTGAGCCTGCTGACTTTTATTCCATTTATCGTCCTTTGTTTTTATCTCAATGTCGACTTCGGTTGCGTTGAACTTGTTGAGGGAAGCAGAAGCTTCCTTTATGTTCGCAGACTCGTGATGCAGTTCCTCCAGAGTAGGGCGTCCCCAGCACTGTACTTCATCAACAATATACAGGAGAAAAGGGAGTGTATTGAACTGGAGATGGTATATCTCAGGGCATGTGTGTGAGGAAACAGCCCTGAGTATCTCTCGGCGAATAAGGAATTGCCTTGCATCTTCCGAATCGAGGGGTTTCCTTGCGTCGTGGGAGAAGTCTGATTCCAGGAAGTAAACGAGCGCTTTGCTCATAAGCAAGGAGCTAACAATTCCGTGGTCTAGTCTATCAAATGATTTAAGAAGTTTGAGGTAGTATTTGTTCTGTAGATGTGTGGCATACTGGCCCTCTTGTGGAAGAGCCACAGCATTAGATGCCATGAGCCTAACAATAGTGTCGTGGAAAGGGAGCATTTGCCTTCGGAATGTAAACCTCATATCGCCTTCGGATATTAAGCCCTGTTTCCTCAGCGTTCGGCGTGCATGCTGGTTAATATGTTCGATCCTAGACAAGGGGTATCCGATGTCATGGCAAAGGGCAACTAGTGCCCACATGGATTCCCATTCTTCCTCACTTATTTCTTTATCGAAATCCCCAAGGCCGGATAGTTTACGTCTAAAGCATTTCTTCAAGACCCACTGGCCAATAATCCAAACGCGGAAGGAATGAGCGACGTGGTCTCGATAGTGACTTGGCGAAGCTCCGTACATGATACCCTCAAACTCGGAGAAGCCTTTGAGGACCTCACCAAGTTCTCTCGCACCGAGGGTAACTGCGTCAAAAAAAGAGTCCATTTTTGGATTTCCCCTGTCGTAGTCTTTGCTGCTCCTGATCAATTGTAACACGGCGTCTGTCAGTATGCGTGGCCAGAGTTCTACAAGATGCTTATGGAGAAATCGAAAATCATCTTGCTTCGCTGTGAGCTTCAGCCCATTCAGGCGGATACGAGTTTCGTCAGAAAGGTAGGAGAAATTACCTCTATCTTTCAGCAGTTTAAGGAGAAAAGGATCACCATCTTCGGAAGGCTTCTTCTTATTTAGCGTGTGCGGCAGATTGGGAAATAGCATGGTTTACCTCCGCTTTTTGGGTGTTCCTCAACGCCGTGTGGATTGGGCATTCGAGACAGTTGGTGAGACAGTTCGTGAGTTGGAGCTGGTGCTTAAGGTCCTTTAATTGTGGACTTTGAAGTATTTTAGAGAGTGTCATAGTATGGACTGAAAGATGCCATTTACGCCGATCATTGTGCTTGAAAACTTCACAGGGTAGCACATTGCCATCGGCCTGGACTACGAGCTTGCCTGATCCGGCGCGGCAGGGAACTTGGTTTCCCGGAACTATACCATTGAATGGAGAGCCTGTACGGATGTCGACGCTACTTTGTGTGCGCAAACGGAGGAGTTCATTAACAAACAGGTCTTCTTCTTCGAGGCATAACTCAAGTTCTTTTCGGTTGAGAGCCCCTCTGCCCTGTGGGACAAACCGCAAAACACTGATTCTGTTGACTTTCAGGTCCTGTGCCAACTTGACCAGATGCGTAAATTCATGAATGTTGACTCTCAACGGAACGAAGTTTATCTCACATTCGATTCCAGCCCGAAGGCAGTCTTTCAGGGAAGTTAATAGACAATCGTAGCTCCCCGGAGTCTGGGTAATATAGTCGTGTGTATTAGCAGTTGAGCCGTGGAAACTGAAAATAAACTTGGCGTATTTGAGTCCGGCGCAATTCTCGATGATTGCGGGGGGAAGACTGGTAATGCCCTTGGTAGTTTTAGCTAGTCCACATGTAAATATTTCAAGGAGCATTCCCGATTCGAGGACTCGCTGGACTACGGGAAAGAAACTGTCGCTAGCAGTAGGCTCGCCACCTCCGAGGCTGACCTTCGCTGCACCCAAACGTCCAGCCTCATCGACCAAGCGTAGTGATAGCTCATGCCGTAACGAATTAGTGCAACTAGGGCTGGAACTGGAAGAACAATGCAGGCACTCGGATGGGCACCAATCCGTTAGCTCTAACGTTAACTCCTCGAATCCTTTCACGGAATTATCCTTTCGGAACAACATCGATATTGCCTTAAATTAAAAGATTAATTTCATTTTACCATTTGTCAACCCTTTTTCCAATAAAAAATTTGCCGCGACGTGAAACCGGTTTTTTGTACAACTCGGCGAAAAGCTGCAATAGATTGTTGGTCGCGAGCGTCTTTTGTTTTCGGAATATTGGCAGGCATATAAGCTGGGCGTCTGTTGCCCGTCATATTATGTCAATAACAGGGAAATTGAGCTTATTAAGAGTGTTTTAGGTCAAGCCGGGAACGTTTATGAGTAAATGTGATTTTTTAATGTAACCAAAGTCCTTGCCCGGCCACTTACTATTCAAAGGACATGGAGCTTTTCAGCCGGAGGTGCCGGTGGCAGGGGTGGAGCCGGAGCCAGAGGGGGAGCCGGAGGCAGAGCAGGAGCTGGTGGCAGAGCAGGCGCGGGCCAGCGTACTCAGCGGGATCCCGCGGAGATGCAGAGGATGATGTACGAGCGAATGAAGGAGCAACTCGGCGCCACTGATGAGCAGTGGAAGGATATCCAGCCCCGGCTGCAGAAGGTTATGACGTTAAGCCGGCAGGTGGGTGCACCCGGGCGCGGTATGATGTTCGGCGGACCGGGAGGATTCGGCGGCCGAAGACAGCCCGGCACCAGAGGTCAGGACACAGGAGAAAGGAGAGGGCCGGGGACCGGTCGGGCCCAGGTCCAGGAAACCGCAGTGGGCAAAGCTACTGCGGAGCTTCGGGAAGTACTCAGAAATGAGGAAGCGACTGCCGACCAAATCAAGGCAAAGCTAACCGCCCTTCGCACGGCCAAAGATAAGGCCGAAAAAGAACTGGTCGCGGCACAAAAGGCTCTGAAGGAGAAACTGAACGTCAAACAGGAGGCGTTCCTGGTACTGTCTGGTTATCTGAATTAACGGATTTTTGAAAGCTGCTATTCATTGCCATGATGCAGGGGGGCAGAAAATCGCCGATGAGTGGATTGCTGCCCCCACATCAGGAGCGGTGCAGGTTTTGTAACCACTTTGGATCGACGTAACGCGTCGAGCATGTCTATCCTCGTCCGGGGGATTAAATTCAATTATTTGGCCAGATCCTTCGACAAGCTCAGGATGAGCCGGAGGGTCATTTTTTTTGTAAAAAAAAGTTAAAATTTTATTGAACATTCCAGAACGGTTTGGTATAATACAAATTAGCCATAGAAATGGCCGGTAATTAGCGCCAGAACCGCACGTCGCAAGTCACCGAGTGGCAAGGTCTTAGGGCCGGAAGGCCCGCGAATCGTCCGGCACCAAAATACGGCAGCAGCCTGTTTGGTGCGGGAGGCACCGAAAACGCAGCATAATTGTAAAAACGAGATTCTTCACCTCGCTGCGCTGCGTTCAAAATGACGAAAGAGAGATTGCCACGGCCTTTGAGGCCCCGCAATGACATAACCTTTTTGTGTGGGGGCGAGTGGGGGTTTTGCGAGCGGTTGAGGTTAAAATCTATGTGCCGGATTGTATTTACCGGTTAGCCGTGTGGTTGTTATTGTGTTACCGCCGGCTGCACTATGGTTACCCATTCAGGAGGATACCGCTTACGCAGGGAAAATACGCGATAGTGGACCCTGAGGATTATGAAAGACTCGCAAAATATAAATGGTTTGCGATCCGGTATGAAAGAGGATACTACGCCGTGCGAGCGGCCAGGGACAGTAAAGGAAGACAAAGAAATGTACGTATGCATCGAGAAATAATGGGTGAGCCGAAAGGGAAAATTATCGACCATATAAATCATAACGGGCTTGATAATCGAAAGGCGAACCTTCGATTTGTTACGAGGCAGCAGAACAGCTGGAACAAGCGCAAGCAGAGGGGCGGTTGCAGCTCCAAATATAAGGGCGTGACGTGGTCCAAGAGGAGTGGAAAGTGGCAGACGAGAATAACATATAATGGAAAGTCGATATTAATTGGTTATTTCGATGATGAGCAGGCGGCGGCCGAAGCTTATGATGGCAAGGCCGCTGAATTATACGGCGAGTACGCGGTCCTGAACTTTCCGAAACCCTATGAAAGTGGTAACTCGGTCGTTTTCAACCAATTCCAAACCCTACTTTCTCAATTCTTAACTAAATCCTGGTGATTAACGCGATCGGATTTCCTGTATTTATGGGATTCAAGTGGAAATAGTCATTGACGGTAAGGAGATTTGTTTGTAGAATTCCAGCGTTGGTAAGAGAAGGGGCAGGATAGCTTTTTGTCTGTCAAAGTTGTATGTGGTGAAAGTAGCTCAGCTGGTCAGAGCACTGGATTGTGGATCCAGGGGTCGCGGGTTCAAATCCCGTCTTTCACCCTTTTCGGAGGACCTCCCAAATGCTATTTTTTGCATTGGGGGGGTCCCTTTTTTGGAGGGAGTTTGTTTATGTGGGGTAATTGGCGTGAGAGTGTAATTGAGTTTACGAGGTTATTTTTCATTTGGTTGTGGCGCTGCCGTGTGTTATAATACTAATCACGGTTGCTTTCATAAGAATCTGCATCTAATGGAGGATATGCACAGGGATTGATCCAATCGGGGAAAGATGAAAATGAATACGAGAGTAAATCTCAATATATTTCGGGTATTGCTGGTTTTTGTGTTCTCGGTGGCTGTGGGGTCGGTGGTTTCCGGAGAGACGATTACGCCGTCGCCTTACTGGAAGAACCAGATATCTTTTCCGGATGAGCCATTTCGTGTTGTGGGTGGGTCTGCGAGCGAGCCGGACTGGGTGAAGTTCACAATTATACTGTCGCCTTATGATGCGAATGTGGTCTATTATCAGGACTGCCGGCAGTATACTTTCCATTATCATTTTGCGACGGAATTACTGGACCCGTTTATCGGGATGAGCACGAGTGAATACGACCAGATTACTCTTTATGAAGAGGGGCAGCAGGCCGTTCTCGGTGCGGTGATAATGCCTCCGAGCGGCGGTTGGCCACCTCCGCCGGCTTTGCCGGAGTACGGCATCCAGTTTGTCCGCCTTGACCCATATACCAGAGAGGAGATTGCTGAGATGTTCAACATCGTCAAGGCAAGCATCATTGCCGAACCCGAAGTGCAGGCCTTCTACTTTCCTAGCTATGAGCAGCTTGCACGGCGGAAGCGAACCGGGCGTGGTTCGAATCGCAGGGCATCCCGCTTGGTTCGACAGGGCGCTGGGCCCAGGGTAATGCCTGTTATTCTGAAGGGTGGGCGCTGGGTGAGCTGAAATACTTTGCAGGCGGGCAAATTGCCAGTGCTTATCTGACAGGTGAGCTGCTGCCGGGCGATATTCTTTTGACTGACGGCGTACCGGCAGAGGTTCCCTTTGTTGCAGGCGTCATTGCTCTTTCACCATCGACGCCGAGTTCGCATGTGGCGATACTGTCAAAGACTTATGGTGTTCCCTTTGTTTACTTAGCCCTGGCCGAAGATGCGAACCGGGCGCAGGAACTGGTTGGGCACAAGGTAGTGCTTCGTGGTTATAACAAGTACGGTGGTGTTGAG
>SMTZ1_10002868_pt1 | contig 17327 bp, 14 predicted proteins | sample DeeMarSWOR136_30_FD_25667 | JGI IMG/M metagenome (IMG submission 25667)
GATCTCACCAGCATTATCTCCAATATAGAGTATATTTTTTGCCACTTCAATTGAGTCTCTTAATACCTCAACAGCCCTCTTATTAAGCGGCTGAGCAAGTGATTCCCGGATAGAGGTATGAATACTGTTCTCACTGAGCTTCCCCGTGACACCGAAATCAATAATATTTCCTGCAATGGCAAGCCGTACCGATGTTTCAAAACGATCTGATGAGCTGTCCACATATTTTTTTAGTTCTGGATAGAGATCCAGGGCCAAATGATTGTAGCGCTTTTTGATTTCATAGTAGGGATCTTTCTCTCCACTAGCTTCACAAATCAATCGATGGATGGTTTGACCCATTTGAGGGGGAGACAAGGTAAAATCCATGGAAGCTGTCGCGTTGAGTACCTTCCTAATTACCTCTTCATGGACAGCCCGCTCATCTGTCACCATCCGTACAGCCTCCAATGTTTGGCGCATAAAACAGGGAATACAATCAATTGATGTTCTCATTATCTTTTTGACTCCTTATATTTCAATATCACATCACCATAAAACAATTTGTAACAGTGGCACATGAGATGGAATTTGTCAATTTCAAAGATCTAAAGCTTTTAAATAATTTAAATATGTTGTAGAATTCATAAGGGGTTTTACCATTTGTCACTTTCATCACCTTTCTTACGGGTGTTATCGCCTAAAAAGTGGGGGTTTTACATATGAAAGTCAAGTTAATTCAACCTGAATCCCCTGCGAGGAGTATTCTCTATAGTATTATGAAAGTGATTGTTCCCTGCTGGTGCAACTGCCTTTACCACTTTGAGGTCTATGGCAAACAACACATTCCAAAGGGAGGTCCTGCAATCATTGCACCAAAACATCAGTACTGGACAGATATCCCCCTCATTGGTCTTGCCTTCTACAACATCCATCTAAACTATATTGCCAAAAAAGAGCTCTTTCGTTTCCCTCTAATCAAAACGTTTTTAACTACGCTAGGAGGCATTCCCCTTGATCGTACGGCACCCATAAGAAGCCTTGATTCCTTCAGATATCTCTACCTCCTTTTAAAGAGAAAACAAATGATAGTTATCTTTCCAGAGGGGACATACTACAGGGGGACAGTGGGCGAGGGGAAATCACGATTGATCAAGATGATCCTCACATTCCAAGAAGAAGAGCAACTTGAGAATCCTATTCCCTTTATCCCTGTGGGCATTAGCTATCAAAAAATAAGATTCAGGAAAAAGGTGATCATTAAAATAGGGGAACCCCTCTACGCTGAGAGAGAATCTGAGGCAGAAGAATTTACTCAAAAGGTTATGAAGGCTATAGCCTGTTTAAGTGGTCTGGATCAAAAAGATGAAAAAACATAAAAATAACTATCTCTCTGATCCTGATAATGAGTTGATGAAAAGAGTTGGTTCAGGTGAGATAGCAGCATTTAAACAACTTGTGGAGAAGTATCAAAGGATAGTAACGGGGACTATCTACCGCTACATTGGAAATCACCATGAGGTAGAAGATTTAGCACAGGAGATATTCTTTAAAGTATATAAAGCAGCCACACACTATACTCCCCAAGCTAAATTTTCAACCTGGCTTTATAGAGTTGTAGCTAATCATTGCCTTAACTATCGTCGTAGAAAAAGGAGGGATGCCTCACTTAACTCTATTGACCATTCACTTTCAGGGAAAGGTAAGTCCTCTTTACAGCTTGCACAGGCACAAGATCACCAACCTGAAAAGTTATTGCAGCAGCAGGAACTACAAGCAGCTCTTAAAAGAACCATCAGTAAACTGCCTGACAGGCAGAGGATGGCTATCATCTTATATCGCTTTGAGGGGCTCTCCTATAAAGAAATTGCTAAAGTATTAGGGTGCTCTCTATCCGCGGTGGAATCTTTACTCTTTCGCGCTATGACCACCCTTAAAGAAAAGCTTAAGCCATATAGTGAATAACAGGACTGTAAGCAAGTTTGGAAGCTATTTAGTGTTTAAATTAATAGGAGGGATTTGATGAGACGAGTCTGTAAAAAAGTGAGAAAAAAATTACCAGCTTTTCTCAACTATCAGCTTGAAGTGAAAAAGGCAAAGGAGGTAGAGCAGCATCTTGATACCTGTTCCTTATGCAAGAGAGAGGCAGAAGAGCTACGGCTAACCTGGAATCTTCTTGATAGAGATAAAATTGATGAGGATTTTCCTGATCTCTTAAATGGCATCCTTGAGCGAATTGAGAGAGAAGGTGAAAGGATTCCCCTCTTTCATCTCTTTATAGAAAAGGTTACTCGAATTCCTGCACCTGCTCTCTGCCTCATCATTTTTCTTATTGCTATACCTCCTGGGGCCTTTTTAGGCAAAAATCTTTACCTTACACTGAGTAGCGCTTACCCTCTCTACCAAAGAGAGGCTCAAAGCGTGTACTCTGAGGAAATACCTTTGGATATCTTTGATGATTTCCCCGGTCAATCTCTGGGGAACGTCTATTTGAATGTTATAACAGAATCTTCAGAGGAGGAGTTATGAAAGAGAAACTTATTATCTCTTTACTTGTTTTTTCCCTCACAGTAAATGTAGCTGCCCTGATAACCATGGGTTACTTCTGGGGAAGAGATTACAGGAGTGAAGAAACCGTCTTTAGAAGAGGTGAACCTCCCCGTCTAGGTAGGGAGTTATCCCTCGATAATGGGCAGTGGGGAAAGATGCGTGGTTTAAGGAGGTCTTTGCTGAGAGAAATTGATCCTATTCGAGATGAGTTAATGACTAAGAGAGAAGAATTGGTCAACCTCTTAAGCATAGAGGAAACTGATCGCAGTGGTATAGATAAGAAGCTTAGTGAGATTAATGGACTTCAATCTCAGATACAATACACAGTAATTGACCATCTGCTCAGGGAAAAGGAATTCCTCACCCCCAGCCAGCAGAAACAGTATTTTGATCTAATTAGCAAAAGACTCTGTCAAGACTGGTTTCCCATGGGAAGAGGGCCAGGACGAGGAATGGGCATGAGAGATGGAAGTGGTAGAGGCAAAGGAAAGGGTCAAGGAATGGGCATGAGAGATGGAAGCGGTAGAGGCAGAGGAAAGGGTCAAGGAATGGGCAGGGGAGATGGAAGCGGTGGAGGGCAAGGGAATCGAATGGGATGGTAATACAAAATAGAATAGAGAAGTGATGGACTTCGTAGTGAGCTCAGTCGAACAAATAGTGGGTTAATCTGTTAGCCTATGTGCCCGTTGTCCGGTTGGTCTGCTCAGAGGAATAAAGGAAATCTTATAGCGATTGCAGATTCTGACCACCTTCTGGGTTCGCTCGGTACCGTTGGGAAGCACTACAAACTCCGACACAATAGGATTAGAAACCCCAGGAGGAAGCCAATCACGGTGATAGGTCATCATAACAGTAGGACTATCCTCAACATTTTCCTCTCCTATGGCTGAGTGCAAGGCCTCTATAAATAATGTTATGTCTTATGTCTTTCCCTTCCACTTTTAATTATTATTTCACCATCACGATTCAACTTTGATTATTTCATAAGTTTAACTTCTGCAAATAAATTTAGGCTTTATTATGGCAATCAAAGTGGGTAAGAGGAATATTGCCCCCAGCATATTAAAGAACATCAAAAATGCCAATAGAAAGCCCATCTCACCTTGAAACCTTAAATCAGAAAGTAAATACCAGAAAATAACACCCCCAATAAGAGTAGTAGCGGTAAAGGTAACCGCCTTACCTGAAGTTGTTAAACCACGGATTATGGCTTGGTGTAAATCTTGGTGCCTTGCGTATTCCTCCCTTATCCTGCTGGTTACGTAAATCCCGTAATCCAATCCAACCCCAACACCCACTGAAGCAACTGGCAAAGTATTTATGTTAAGACCTATATTTTTGGTGGCCATGTAGGCAATGCTTAAGAAATCAGATATAGCAACTGGTATTACGAGGATGACGCCAGCAACGGGTGATCGATAGGTGAAGGAACAGAATACGAAAATGATTATAAAAATAAGAAACCTCACCAATTCGCTATAGAAACCTACTACCTCATTCACAGCAGCCAGAGTTCCAATAACACCTCCTGCAAGGCTAAATTTGAAGTTATCTATTTTGTTCTGGTAGGGCTCAAAGAATTTTTTTGCCTTTTCTATTGCACCTCTTATGGTCTCCCCCCTTTTGTTTTTGTAATAAACAGTTAAGCTCGCATTTCTATACTCATTATCTCCAAATTTATCAAAATCTCCAGGATCACCACCCGTGATATATATGTACATAAGTGTTCCTATCGAGGGCACATCCTTAGGAAGAATTTCCCATCTAGGATCACCTTCATGAAAATTCATATTGATCCTCGTAAGTAAATCAACTGCCGAGAGAGAATCACCTACATCAGGATCTCTCTCAATAAATCTCTGGAATTTCTCCATCACGTGAAGTAGCTCAGGATTCTTTATGGCGTGTGCTCTATCTCCCTCAGCTGCAATAAGGAGAGGGTATGTCCCTGGAAATCTCTCATTTATATGGGCAACATCCTGATTATACTTTGAATCCGACCAGAGCAAGGAAGAACCAGGGTTGGGATCTCCTATGGATAGCCTCTGTATAGTCAGCATAGTCAATACGCTCACTACAATTGTTATTCCCACTAAATTTATCCACTTCCCCCTCCCAATGCACCACTTTGTGGTTTTAACAAGAAATCTTTCCATGAGGGGGGACTTAGCTGCACTCTCAGGCTTTGCAAAGTAAGAAAGGAGGATAGGGTGCAATATCAGGGCGCTAAAGATTATAGAAAAGCCCCAAAATCCACAGACAAACGCCAATTTTTTCATCAGGGGGATAGGAATGAGGGCAATGATAAGGATACCAGCAACATCAGTGAGTATTCCCAACAACCCAGGGGGGAACATTCCCGCCAATGCAACCACACACGCTTTGTTAATGTCCCTTCCCTGCAGCTCATATTCCTCATGATATCTCTCTACCATTTGCACCGAATGACTCACCGCTCTTGCAGTTATCAAAAATGGAATAACCAAGATTAAGGGATCAAAATCATAGCCTAAGAGTCTCACAAATCCCATTCCCCATAGAGAACTTATTATACCTGAAATACAGGGTATGAGCATAGAAAGTACCACCCTGAAATAATAGTAGACGAGGATCAAAAGAATTAAGATAGTGACCACGAAAATAAAAAATACATTGCGAATATTGTTATGTACATGGCCATACACCAATGGTGAACCGCATAAATATATCTCATGATTGGAATCCCTCTCCGCATCACAAATCTTGTTTATTTCATCAAATACATATTTATAGTCTACACCCCACTCATAGAGATCAGCAGAGATTAAAGCCGATTTACTATCAAATGATACGTAAGGACCATAGAACACCTCATTTGAATACACAACATTTCTTAAATACTCTATCTCTTCCTGTGTTTCTGGTGCTTCCGGCCACATCAAACATTCACTCATCACTCCATCTTTGGTTATCTTGTGTTCTTTTGCCTTTCTCACCCCTATTGAAAACACACTATTTCTATTCACCCCATCAACGAACTGTAATTCATTTGAAATTCTAGATATCTTCTCCAATGTTGTGCGATTAAATATATCTCCTTCTTTTACCCCTAACTCAATAAAAAATACATTTGCTCCACCAAATATATCTTGAAATTTATTATGCACTCTTACAAAAGGATGTGTTTGGGGTAAAAGGTCACCAAACTCTGTGCGAAACCTCACCTTAAACGCCTGATAAGCAAAAAATATAGTCATGATAACGATAAAGGCAAAAAATGCATGGCGGTATTTCATGATGAACTCAGCAGTTCTCCTCATATACTCAACTCCCGCATGGTGTATATGAATATCACCCTAAAATATAACCCTTTTGAACCCAGTTGACACCCCCATCTTGGGTATAGAGTATGGTCCCACGAACCCCAACAATGAAACCATAACGGTGATCGTTAGGCAGAAAGGAGATAGATGACAAGCATTGGTTGGTGTTAACAGGTATTAAGATACTCTCCATACCAACCTCACTAATGGATGTCAGTACCAATGAACCTTTACTCCCCACTGACCAGAGAGAATCACTTGCTGACACGGTATTTAAAAGTGTATTTACTGTTCCACTTTCCATTTGCCCCCAGGTCTCTCCTCCATCTTCGGTATATACCATTTTCCCTAACATCCCTACCGCCCACCCATGTTGGGCATCAGTGAAATAAATCCCAAAAATCGAGGTCTCCAGCACGCTATTCTGTTTTACCCACTCATTCCCTCCATTAGTTGTGTGCAAGATAGTTCCCCACTCCCCTCCAATCCAACCTTCCTGAGAATCAATAAAGTAAAGGCAGTTTAACGTTATATCCTCACCAATCGATTGTGATTCCCACTTCTTCCCCCCATTACTGGTATGAAAAATGGTACCCCACGGTCCTACAACCCATCCCCTCTCCTCATCGACGAATTGCATATCTAAAATATGCTCTCCTGTGTTGACCACTTGCGCATCCCAGTTCTTTCCACCGTCACTTGTATGCAATACTGTTCCATATGCCCCTGATATCCATCCACTACTCTCATCAACAAACTCTACTCTGTAGAGAGCATTTTCTGTCTTACTATCTTGCTGCTCCCACGTGTTACCTTCATCAGTTGAATGTAAAATAATACCAAATTTACCAACTATCCAGACATTCTCACGATTGAGAAAACATACGTGGTAAAATTCGTCCATCTCCTGTATGGTATAACCCTTGTTCTGATTTAAATTGGTTGTTTTATTACTGCTAATCCTCTCACAGCTGAAAAACATTAGGCCCAAACAGAAAACCATAGCTATATAAAAATAGTACCTATCCATCTATGCAACCTATTCTATTACATAAAGAAAGTCGGGTTTTACTTTTTACATGATGAAAGCAAAATCCGACTCTCTACACTAACAACTTCATAATTCAAAATATAAATTAGATCCCTCTCCAATTACCTTAAAGAAAGAAAAGGGTTGGTTCATATTAACGTCCCATTCTTCTAATACCTTCAGGAGTAAACAAAATTGGATCCCATCCAATATTCATATATGGCCCGGTCTTCTTTCCTTCCTGAGGTGGTTCAAAGTGCCAGGGACTGGCGTGCTGAGCCTGCCAATCAATAAACTGTGTCATCGCAGCGGGATTATTTCCAGGGTTATCAGGGTTTTTCATGCTCTTAGTACATGCTATGAACTGTTCTTTCCACAGCCTGCCTTTCCTGTCATATAAAGTTGAATTATAGTGCCTGGATGATATGGGGTCTATCCACCATATCCTTTTTGAGTAGCAAAAATTAGAAATATTGGAATTAGCCTCCATTATTATCATAGGCAGTTTTTGCAAGGGCAGACCACAAAAGTAAGCACCCTCCCAATCTGCTGTTTCTGGATAGGGGTATTCAACATTATACCATACAAGTTTATCCTGGATTCCTATATATTTATAATCATTTTGACGTACTTCACCATCATAGACATCACAATCATCCCAGGCAGCATCAGTACCAGCTAAACTATCGCACCTCTGCCCGGCTGACAAACGGCGAACCCTCCTCATGGTGGGAACATATAAATATAAATCCTCTTCTTTAGTGGTATCTTTGTACTTAATTACCACCATATTTAAGCCGGCAATATCAAAAGGCCAATACACCCTGAGTGCAGTAGTCCGATAAATACCCGCTTTGTTTCCTGGCAATTCTGGCTTGGGATCAATATCTGTTCTATACGCCCAATAGAGTCTGTTATAATCACACCCCACTGTACGCCCTCTTCCTTTTTGGTCATAAACATTAAAAACTACCGACGCATACTGATAATCATCACTCTCATACACGCCTCGATCCCTATTCCAGGCGATTTTAATTGGATCGTTACCAGGTCTTGGGAAGGGACAACCTGCTACATAATTATGTAGTATATATGGCCATTCTGAATCACAGGTAACTTTTCCTATATATTTTTTGGTGGCTTCAATAAAACCTGGCGAGGGACGCCAATTAATGGTAGCAGGTTCTACATAGGCGTATACCTTGTCCCAATTCTTGAATGCGCGGTAGGCAATCTCAGGCAAAAGCTCTTTCACCTCATCGACATTTGTCTTGTCAATCTTCTTTCCTACCCACTTCTCCTCCCACTCCTGATCACGCTTAGGGTAGAAATCAACCATCTCCAACCATTCTTTTAACAATGGATCCTTTTTCATATATTCTTGTAACATAGGGTCTTTCTTTTTCTCCTCTGCCTTAACATTTACAAGTGATAGTACTATTAATGTTATGGCTATGACCGGTATGCACATTTTTTGTGTCATATTTAATCTCTTACTCATTTTCTACCTCCTCACTTTAGAATTTTTAATTTTAATTAAAAGCTTAATGAAATTGATATTTTAACCAGGTGTATAGTTGATCATTATGCCTGAATCCACCAAAATAGGGCTCCCTCATATTGTGAGACATCATTATATGGGCACCTACCCCAAGTCTCCAGTGATCTCCAATCCAGAATTCACATTGGGGTAATATAGCTCCCTCACCACTAAAATTATAGGCAAGAAGTAATTGTGGTAATATAGTATCCCATCTATAACCTGTATTTATTAGAAAAGTTAATACAGTCTGGTATCTATCAGTCGTTGTACCACCTGGGGAGTGATCCTTCATATGATGATTGTAGTTAAAAATAAATTTCTGAAATAGCTGAGCAGAGATAAGAAAACTCCTGTTGGGATTAAGAAATCTAATCATGGTAGGCCGATCAAAACCAAGCATGTATTGAAAAGTCTCTCTCTCATATGTTCGATCCATAACATACCTATCGATCATAGGCTCATCAATGGTTACCACGCACTCTCCCCTGTATATTGTTTTGGTAAGCTCATGATATTTATTGAAAGTTGCCCCCATTCTATTGGTGAAAGGATATTCAAAATATTTACCTGGGTGGGCATAGAGACCAACGCCAGGAATGAGCGCCTCCCCGTGACCATGATGATCAAAATTTACACTTCTTAAAAGACGTTGTTCAACATCCTCCTTAGGGGTAGGGTGATCCATTCGAGAATAAAAATAAAAGAGAGCTGTCTCCCACCCTCTAAAAATCCCCTTCACCCTCAATCCAAACTCGCTATTTTCCCACCCATCATCAGGTTCAGACGTTCTTAGAGAATCAACCATAAATTGAGGAGTGCCTGGCAAGGCCCAGTTGGCACCCTCAGGAGCAACTTTATGGGGCTCAAACCCATCTTCGATAAAACCTGGAAGCCACACAAACTCAACAGACCACTGATATCCCGTGTAGCTAGCCCAGTTCAGATCTAACGCCCAAAGCGGTATGCGTATATCTTCAAATGATGAAACTGTTGAGTACAAGAGATAATCCCAACTTATATCCAGAGGATTTACGATATCTGCCATCCTGAAAAGATCTGATTCACCCCACATGATCTGCTGCTTACCAATCCGAGCTCTCCAATTATTCCACACGATATCTGCGTAAATTTCTCTTAAGTCATCTTCCACTTTAAAATCATGTCTAGCATGAGAGGCAATCCTGCGTTCCAAACTCCGGTCTAAGTCAAGAGAGGCATCATAGACAAGCCTGGGAATAGCAAATACGGTTAACCAATCCGTTGGTTTATATTCTATTTCAAGTTGGAAAGTATTTCTACATAAGATAAGATCCCAGGGCTCCAATCCCTCTTGAGCATTAGAACCATGCCTTATTCGCCAAGCTGAATCATTCCTCATAAACCCTTTGACATTCAACGTCCCTTCTAAAAATGATAAGGCGTAAGTTTTATCAACTTTACAAACACAAAAAGTAACCATTGAAAAGCTAATAAATACTAAAACTACTAAGCAAAAAATAAATCTACTTTTCATGATATCCCCCCTTTTTTTAGTTATTTATTTAAAAAAACTCTGTTTTTAATATGATAGATAGGAGTTTACATTAGAACATATGCATTCTCGCACCATAAACTTGATGCTAACTTAACTCCAAAACAGAAGGATTACCCAACTTATCTTTCATTCATTCCAAGAGACAAATCAAAATAGCAATAAAACTTCATAATCTCATTTCAAATAACCTGATTTCATGAAGTCATTTATTTCTCAATTTGTCAAGAAAAAAATCTGAAAATAAAAGATTTTTCTCATTTCCACCTAAGTTGCTACAAGCGAAGACATGTAAAGGCATCTACTATTTGATTGGTAACCGTTACTTGATAAAGCATGATTTAAGGTAAAGGAATTTTTGGGGAGTTATTCGTATATCCAGTATTACAAACCTTAGTAGACGTCTAGTGTGAATATCATAGAATTGATGGAAAATCTATCGATTATGCCTAGAGTAAATCAGAAATCAGTTTTATTTATAAATTGAAGAAATATACTATAAAACACTTGACATGGTAGGATTCATATTATAAATTTCGGATGCTAACAATTAGTTATTGAGGTAAAAAATAGCACATAAGGAGCGATACCTTGGCGAAAAAGTTAAGAGTTGTGGAGAAGTCTGAAAAACACACCTGGAAGGACACCAAAGTTGGTTGCGTGTTGTTGGAAGAAGGAAAGGCAAAGCCCTTCGAACCAGGGCAGAAACCACCTTTAACACCTGTATGGGATAAAGACATGTGTGTGAGATGTGGGCTTTGTTATATTTTCTGTCCTGACGCTGCTATTAAGAGGGGAGAGGATGGATACTATGAAGCTGATCTGGACTATTGCAAGGGATGTGGTATATGCCATCGGGAGTGCTGGTTTGGAGCCATTAGTATGATGGAGGAGGGATAATGGATAAATTTGGATTGTACGTATCTCAGCTCTTACCTTTCAAAGAGCACTTTTTACCACAAGCCCACCGTGCCTGCATGGGTTGTGGGGTAGCCTTAGGGGTGAGGCAGGCATACAAGGCGCTAGAAGAGACACGCGATTGGATGAAGGGTACCAGTTGGGAAATTCCTTGTAAACAGCCCCTGCCAGGAAGCCTCATCAAGAGCAAGAAGGAAGAAAAGGAAGAGATACGACCATCGCTTCTTAACATTGAGAAGCGAGGTGAAGCACGCCTTTTCCTCTGTTTTGATAATGAAGCAGTTGAAGGCAAGCCCACGCCCACAGTGTTCAAGAAATGGTATCCTTCTGTTGCAGTAGCAAGGGGTTTCCACTATGTGGCAACAGCGTGCCCTAGCTACCCTTTTGACCTGATTGATAAGGTGAAGAGAGGCATGGAGAGTGAAGGAAGTAGCTACATCCACATTCTATCTCCCTGTCCAGTTGGCTGGGATTTCGACAGCGAACTTACCGTGAATATAGGTCGATATGCGGTGGAGTGTGCGGTTTTTCCTCTATACGAGGTTGTTACCGGGAGCTATCGTTTGACCATTGACCATCCCAAGCTGAGACCGGTAGAGCACTACTTGAGATTGCAAAATCGGTTTAAACATTTTAAACAGAAGGAGATTATTGAGATTCAAGTCGAGGTGGATAGAGAGTATGCCAAACTAAGAGAAGGTAAAATGTAGGGAGGACAAGATGGCTCTATCAAATTGGGATAAAAAAGCTCACGCAACCTTTGATAAGATTATGGAAGTAGTTCCTGAACCTATGAGAGAGGCGATGAAGCCACAGCTTATAACTATGGTAGAAAATAAAGCAGCAGGTTCACCGGTAACAATTGAAGTTATAGAAAAGCTGGTGAGAGAAGATTTACCTGAGCCCCAGAGAAGCGTGATTATGGGTGCCTTAGGGTTATCGGATGCAGTACCTGGGGCTACTAAAGCTCCTGAGCCAGATCAACTCTCCTGGGAGGGTGAGAGCGAAAAGATGGTAGAAGAAATCTTGGGGGTTATCCCTGAGATACTAAGAGGATCGATCAGACCAAATCTGTTAGACTTTATAAAGACCAAGGCAGGACCACGTGGCGTAGTTACTGAGAGCCTGGTGGTCGATGCCATCCAAGAGATTAAACCACCAGAACCCTATAAGAGTCAGATTATGAAAGTACTTGCCGTTGGTACAGGTGCAGACTTAAGTAGGGTAGACGATATTCTATCCAAATATCAGAAGAGACAAGAGGAGCTTGTTCCTGTATTCCATGAATTGCAAAAGGAATACGGTCATCTTTCTAAAGGAGCACTATATAAAGTGAGCGAGTATTTAAATGTCCCTTTAAGCAGGACTTATCGGGTTGCCACCTCTTATCAGGCCTTCAGCCTCGATCCAAAGAAAAAACATATAGTGAAGGTATGTGATGGTATTGCCTGCCACTTAAATCATTCAGATAAACTGTATGAAGAATTAAAGGGAATCTCAGATGCTCGTTTTACTGTGGAGAAGGTAAGGTGTCTGGGGTGCTGTGGGCTGGCACCCATAGCAATGGTAGATGATGAGTGTGGTGATAGTAACTGGGCGAGGGAAAAGATTGCTAAATTCTAAGCTATTAAACCACAGAGTGCAAAGAGAAATAAATTATTTTCTTTAAAAAATCCTTAAACTCCTATATTTAAAAAATCTCTGTGGTTCCCTCGTGAGATATGAAGCCTTGAGGAGCTGTTATGAAAATCAAAAGTGAAAGTGATCTTAAAAAAATAAGTGATGAGGCTAAGAGTAAGCTCTTACCTTCTGAAGTGAGAATACAAGTAGGAGCAGCTACCTGTGGAGTGGCAAAAAGAGCTAGGGTTATAAAAGAGGTCTTAGAATCAGAGGTAAAAAGACAGAAGCTGAAGGCTAAAGTAATAGAAGTCGGATGCAACGGCATGTGTTATCAGGAACCCATAGTTAATGTGATTCAAAAGGGTAAACCAAAAATCACCTATGGTGCTATGACCGTCGATAAGGCTGCCCAACTGGTGAAGGCACTTAAAGAGAAAACGGTACTCAAAGAAAATATACTCTTTAGGACTGATGAAGAAGAGATACTTATCACTGATGAGAAAGTACGCTATGTATCTGATCAGTTTCCTGAATCTTTACAAGAGGTGACTGAATACCACCAGTACCCTTTTTATCAAAAACAGAAAAAGATTGTATTGAGGAACTCAGGCCTTATCGATCCAAGAAGTATTGAGGAGTATATGGCCTGCGGGGGGTATAGGAGCTTAGCCAAAGCCTTAACCATGTCTGCTGAATATGTTATTAAAGAGGTGATCGATTCGGGTTTAAGAGGCAGAGGTGGAGCAGGATTTCCCACGGGAGCTAAATGGAAGGCATGTCAGGAGGCCCAAGGTGATACAAAGTATGTCATTGCAAATGGGAGTGAAGGAGATCCTGATATCGGGATGCACAGGAGCATGCTGGAGGGAGATCCCCACAGTATTCTGGAAGGGATGATGATAGCGGCCTATGCGGTGGGTGCATCAAGAGGTTACCTCTATGTGAGTAACAATTATTCCTTAGCTCTGGAAAATAGTAAAGAAGCACTACGCCAGGCAAAGGAGTATGGACTCTTAGGAGAAAATATTCTAGGAAGTAGCTTTAGTTTTGATATGGAGATTGATGAGGGAGGTGGAGCTTACGTATGTGGAGAAGAAACGGCCCTCATCACCTCGCTTGAAGGCGGCTATGGAGAACCAAGGCCTCGTCCCCCCTTTCCAGCCCAGAGGGGTTTGTGGAATCAACCTACCGTGGTGAACAATATAGAAACCCTGGCTAATATTCCAGTAATTACTGCCAAGGGAGGAAATTGGTTCAGCAGCATTGGTGTCAAGGGGAATACCGGCACCAAGGTTATCTCGCTAAGTGGCAGCATCAATAACCCCTGCCTTGTTGAGGTGCCACTCGGCATGAGCTTAAAAGAGATTATTGAGATAGGAGGAGGTGTAAGCGAGGGGAGAAAATGTAAGGCACTCACCACAGGGGGACCCTCTGGAGGGGTATTACCTGCCAAATCAGTCCGCTTACCCCTAAACTACGATGAACTGAGCAAAGCAGGTTCTCTTCTGGGTTCAGGTGTTACTGTGATAGATGATGATGTCAGTATGGTGGAGCTTGCACGCTACTTTCTTTCCTTTTTTAAAGAGGAGACCTGTGGTAAATGTACTACCTGCCGAGAAGGGGTTAAGAAAATGCATGAGATCCTGGAAGAGATCTGTCAAGGCCGTGGAGAAATGGAGGACATAGCCCTGTTAGAAAAGATGTCACAGCCTATGAGTGATGGATCGCTCTGTGCTCTGGGAAAAACTATTCCCAATGCGGTAATTTCTACCATTAAACATTTTAGAAATGAGTATAAGGATTATATTACGGGTAAAAAAGTGTCACAATAGTGACCTTCTGACTTACAAGATGCTGGATGAAGGATACTAGATACTTGCTATATACTTTTAAGTTTGTATTTATATCCAGCATCAAGTAACCAGTATCAAAGATCTTTTTAATTGTTATCACATCCTATGGTCAATGAGCCATGTGGCGAAAAGTAAATTCCTAAGTATGTATCAATAACACCTGAGGAGGAAAAGGGAAACGATGATAACAGTAACCATCAATGGGAAGAAAATCAAGGCTCAAGAAGGAAAGACTGTTCTGGAAGTTGCCCGTGAGAACGACATTTATATTCCCACCTTGTGCTATAACGATGCATTGGCACCTGCAGGCAACTGCAGGTTATGCACTGTAGAGGTAACTCAGGAAAATCGTACAGCTTTGGAGACCTCATGCAATTATATAATCCAAGAAGGGATGGAAGTCAAAACAGATTCTGAAAGGGTAAAGGCAGTAAGGCAGCTGGTGATGGAACTCCTTTTGGCTCGCTGTCCAAATCCCAAGAAGGTAAGAGAAGTGGCAGCAGAAGTGGGAGTGGAGGCTGCCCCTCTTCGATTCAGTTTAGAAAATGAATACTGTATCTTATGCGGATTATGTGTGAGAACCTGTTCAGAGATTGTCCAGGCATATGCTATTGAGTTTGAGGGGAGTGGGATTAATAGAAAGGTTACTGTACCTTTTAGCGAAACTTCTCAAGAGTGCATTGGCTGTGGATGCTGCGTGTATGTGTGCCCTACCCAAGTAATCAAGATGCGTGAGGTAGAAGACGCCAAAATCATATATCCTGAGGGAGAAGAAGATCTGGGACCGCAGCGATCGATGCAGAACTGGAGGACGGAGTTAAACCTTAAGAGGTGTAAAGGATGTGGTAATCCTATTGCACCAGAGAAACAACTCACCTGGCTAGGTGAAAAGATGTTCTTGCCCGTGGAGTTCTTCGATTTCTGCCAGACCTGTCGCACCTATCCAGAGATTGATGAAGAGAAGTGTCTGGGCTGCGGTGGTTGTAGTGACAACTGCCCTTGCGGTGCCTTAGAATTGAAAGAAGAGGCGGGTGAGGTTAAGGCCATCTGTTATACTATCAATTGTACTGGTTGTAGGATTTGTGTAGATATCTGCCCCCGGGAAGCAATCAGCTAAAAGAACATCATAAGACACAAAAACCCAAACCATAACAGTTGTGGTTTGGGTTTTTTTATGCCTACCAGCAATGTAAAAATTCCTGGATATTAAGAATCATTAATAGAATTTAACTATGACAACTAATCGAGGATCTGCGTGCCGGTTGCAAAGACGTTCCATACAATACTCCCGAATATTAGAATCCCTGCTGCAATGTAGAAAATCAAGTCCCAGCGATTGCTAAGTGAAACTATAAAACCTACTACTATGGGAACAATGATTCCTGCAATATTTCCAGCGGTTGTTTGCATACCCATAATAATACCAGCATAGCGGGGTCCGACATCCATTGCGTTTGGTCCCGTAGTACTTCCTGTCATGGACATCATGCCAAGTGCCAATGTAACAAGGATAATAGCCAGTGCTTTTGTCTCGGTCTGAGCCAAAAAAATCAGAAAAACACTTGCACTCAAGAGGCTGATAGAGTGAAAAACCTTCCGAATCAGTGTTATATTCCCCGTACGTTTGATACAATAATCGGCCAGCCAGCCTGATCCGTTACTTCCTATGACCATGGCTAAATAGGGAAGCATCGAATATATTCCCATCTCCTTAATGGAAAAACCATGTGCTTTTACTAGATAGGTGGGGAGCCAGGTAAGAAACATGAAGAACCCCCAGCTCACGCAGAAATGGTTAACGACTAGGGCCCAGACTTGAATTTTTGATAGAATTGCCTTCCAGGGTGTTTTTACAACTGGTGGGATTTCCGGCCTGTTTGCCTTAATATATTCAAGTTCTTGTGGATATATGGTTTTATGCTCTTCGGGCCTGTTTGCAGCATGACATAGCCAAAATGCACACCAGATAAAACCAAAAAGGCCAAAAATAAAAAATACATACTGCCACCCAAGTGTAGTCATTATCCAGGTGGCAAGCGGAAAGGCCAAAATATTTCCAACCGAAATTCCTGAGAGGGTAAAGCCCATTACCCTAGATCTCTCTTGTGAAGGAATCCATCTCGAAGTAAGGCTCTGAATAGAGGGAAAATTAACACCCTCGCCTAACCCCATCAAGGCACGAACAACCGTCATATTCATAACGGTTCTGGCCAGAGGGGTTATCATGGTGAAAAAGGACCACCATAGTACCCCTATACCAAGGATTTTCTTTCCCCCATAGCGATCAGCCAACCACCCACCAGGAATCTGAAGTAAGGTATAACCCCAGAAAAATGATGAAAGTATGATTCCCAAGGCAGCTTCATCCCATCCAAACTCCTTCATGATAACGGGTGCTGTTACCGCTATATTGAGTCTATCCATATAGCAAATGAGATTGCTGGTAAAAAAAAGGATGACCAGATTTATTCGTTTTGGCCATCCTTGAGACTTCTTCCTTCCAGAGGGAACCTCTTCTCTATAATTATTCATATCTGTAACTTACTGGAAGACCTACCATGAAAGATATCTCTAACTTGATCCATTTAACTACTTCCTTGATGATTAGGTTGACAAAACTCAAATCAAGCAGTTTTGCGTCTAACAATTAATAGTTTTTTTTAAGGGTCGAAGCAATCAAGGTTAAGCGTTGCTCTTTCAGAGACCCTTGACACCTTTGTCATAGAGCAGATGCAGGAGGCAAAAGTCTCGGAAGTCTTGGCTTCTCTTAAGGTTAAATGTTTCAAGGGCCTTAAGGATTTGAAGCCTGTTATCTTCTCGCATGGAAAGGGAGAAACCCTCTTTCGGGCTTCTCCTTCGTAGATTTAACGTGTGCAGTCGGCAGTGCGCAGGTATTTACTACACCGCGCGACTACCACATCCTCGTCAGATGTCCTTTCAGTAAGGGCGCAAAGAGCTGCAAGAAGAACAGTTATAAAAGATTTTTTTATGCAGAGGCTCA